>ODAI014730638.1_pt1 | contig 14140 bp, 13 predicted proteins | sample 1539321 | NCBI WGS metagenome assembly ODAI01 (sample SAMN02144231, study PRJEB22623) | gut metagenome | biome: sheep rumen | host: Ovis aries | place: New Zealand
AGTCGGGGATGTCCTTGACATGAGCATTTCGGAAGGCGACGGCCTTTCAATCACGAACGAGTCGGGTGTACCCCTTCCTGATGACATCGAAAAGAATGTCATCACCCCCGTCGTCAGGAAATTTCTCGAACTGACCGGGAACAAAGCCCAGGTCAACGTCGTGATAAAACAGAAGATCTATCCCGGCAGCGGTATTGGTTCAAGCTCCGCTTCAAGCGCGGCAGCCGCATTCGGAATGAATGAACTCTACGGCTCTCCCCTTTCCGAGGAGGAAGTCGTGATCTGCGCGATGGAGGGAGAGAACCTCGCCAGCGGCGGATACCATGCCGACAACGCGGCTCCGGCCGTCATGGGAGGAATCGTCCTGATAAGAGGATACGAGCCTCTCGACATAATAAAGCTCCCCGTTCCGGGAGACTTCTACTGCGCCGTCGTCCATCCCCAGCTGGTGGTATCGACAAAGGAGGCCAGGAGCATCCTCCCCAAGAACGTCCCCATGCATGACGCCATCACCCAGTGGGGCAATGTCGGAGGCCTGGTCGCAGGTCTCTACTCCGGAAACATCGGCCTTGTGGGAAGGGCGATGAAGGACGCCATCGCCGAGCCTTACAGGAAGGGATTCATCCCGGGATTCGATGACCTGAGGGAAAAGATCCTCTCTAAAGGTTCCCTCGCCATGAACATCGCCGGATCGGGTCCTTCCGTTTTCGCCCTCGCGAACAAACGTGACATTGCCCACAAGGCGGGAGACATCTTCGACGAGCATTTCTCGTCCCTCGGAATCGACCATCAGGTCTATGTGGTGAAGGTCTCCAACAGGGGCGCCAGACTCATAGCCTACTAAGATCCCCGTCCCATGAAATACTACAGCACAAACGGGAAGTCCGCTCCCGCTTCCCTCAAGGATGCGGTAATCCGCGGATTGGCTCCCGACAGGGGCCTTTACATGCCCGAAAGGATCGTCCCGATGCCGAAAAGATTCTTCGCCGACATGGAGGAGATGGATTTCAAGGAGATCGCTACGGCCGTCGCCAGGAATTTCTTCGGAGAAGACATTGAAGAAAAAGCCCTTGAAAGGATCGTCCGCGACACCCTTTCCTTCGACACTCCCGCCGTCAAGGTGACAGACAGGATACATTCCCTCGAACTCTTCCACGGGCCTACCCTCGCGTTCAAGGACGTCGGGGCGAGATTCATGGCGAGGCTCCTCGCCTACTTCAACGAAGGTGAAAGCCGGACGGTAAACGTTCTTGTGGCCACTTCCGGAGACACCGGAAGCGCCGTCGCCAACGGTTTCCTCGGAGTCGAAGGCGTGAGGGTATTCGTGCTTTACCCCAAAGGCAGGGTCAGCCCGATCCAGGAGTGCCAGTTCACAACCCTCGGCCAGAACATCACCGCCCTTGAAATCGACGGCAGTTTCGATGACTGCCAGGCCCTTGTGAAGAGCGCCTTCATGGACGAGGAATTGAGGGAAAGGATGTTCCTCACCAGCGCGAACAGCATCAACGTCGCGAGGTTCCTTCCCCAGTCGTTCTACTATTTCCACGGTGTGGCTCAGATGAAGAAGAAAGGTCTGGGAGACAATCTCGTCGTATGCGTTCCCAGCGGAAACTTCGGCAACATCTGTTCGGCCCTTTTCGGAGTGAGGATGGGACTTCCGGTAAAAAGGATGATAGCGGCGAACAACCGTAACGACGTCTTCTTCCAGTACCTCCGTACCGGAGTGTACTCCCCCCGTCCCAGCATCCCCACCCTCGCCAATGCGATGGACGTCGGAGACCCGAGCAACTTCGCAAGGATCATCGACCTCTATAAAGGGGACTGGAACGCGATACGTTCATTCATAAGCGGTGCCACGGTCGACGACAGCACCATCCTTTCGACCATAAGGGAGTGCCATGAAAGGAACGGCTATATCCTCGATCCCCACGGGGCATGCGGCTTCAGGGCATTGGAAGATTCCCTCACGGACGGGGAAACGGGACTGTTCTGCGAAACGGCCCATCCCGCGAAATTCAAAGACACCGTCGAGAAGGCCATCGGCGAAGAACTTCCCGTTCCCGAAAGGCTCGCGGCATTCATGAAGGGCGAAAAGAAATCCGTTCCCCTTCCCAAAGAATATGACGCGCTGAAGAATTTCCTTGAGGAGGTCAACGGTTGATCCCCACTCCGCAAAAAACCATCTTGCCGATAAAGAAGAAGTTTCGGCAACAGATTTGCCTGACAGAAGAATGACACTCCGAGGGCGCCAACAAGGCCGAAGGAAAGTTTTTTGCTCAAGATGATTTCGTATATATTGCTCAAACGGAGAAAGTTATGACCAAAGAAGAACTTAGGAGCTACCGACTGAATTCCATGGAAGAACCAACGGACGAAATGCTTCAGGCGATCATGGAAGGTGTTGCCGAAGCGGCAAAACAGTCTTCCGAAAATGCCAAGAAAGAATTGGAAAGAATGAAGCAGGAAGCTTTCAAAAGGATCGCGGAAATCAAAAAACAGCAAAAACTCGAAAATGCAATCTGATAGAAAGCCAGTTCTATGCGTCATCGAAGGCCCCAATGGTTCCGGGAAGACCACGACAACTCTTCAGCTTCTTTCCAACGAATGGACTGAAAACAGTCTCTATATCAATCCAGATAACATTGCCAGAGATTTATTTGGAGACTGGAATTCCCCAGATGCTGTACTAAGTGCAGCAAAAGAGGCAACGCGATTACGATACGACTGTCTTGCAAATAAGCGGGATTTCGTCTTCAAGACTCGGCCAACTAGCCAATTGTTGCAAAGCCGGCTACCACTGACCTACAACATTTCGTACGTTTTTGCCCAATACCAGAAGGCCTCGGGCAAGGAACGACGCAAGCGCTGGAGCTCTTTTGGCATGTTGCCGAAGATAGTGAGGGCGTGCAGATCAAAGTCCTTGCTGTATTTTTTGATGCCGGTGAGACCATTCTGGAAATTCGTGGCAAGGTAAGCGGCCTTGGCGGCGTCTACAGCAGCCTGCTCGATGTGGTAATTGCGCTGGTACATATAACCCTTGATGCGCATAAGGCCATCCTGGAATTCTTCAAAACGGCCTTCCCCGATTTGTCCGCGGGTGGTCAGACACATTGCGCTTTGACGGACATCTTCGAAGTAGCGGTCAATCTGCCCCTCCATATTCCGGTAACCAAGCTCCACCTCTGAAACCCTTCGGAATGACGCATAAGCATCTGTAAAATCATCAACCACATTGAAAAGGCAACTGATGTCAAAGAGCTGCTTGACGATTTCCAAGGAGCAGCGGCGCATTCGTCCCGCCCGGTCCTCCTTGTAATAGGGAATACCCAGCGTATTGGGACCGAAGGCGGTCAGTTAGTCGCCAAGAATGTCCTCCTTGGAAGGAACGCTGACTTTCAGCGGATCTCCGTCAAGTTTGAAGAAGGGACTTTCGATGGGGAGAAGCTGCGCGTTACTATATGGATTCTCTTCGTAAAGGACATCCAGGCGGATAAACGACTCTTCATCGTCCGTACCTCCGAAGACAACTTGATAGAAACTCTTGAAGTGACTGGCAGGAAGATCCTTGCCGCCGTGCTCGGTCCTTACAGGAATGATGTTCAGAAAACCATGCTCGTCCAGGTTCCGCAGATAACTCCGAATATCTGAGCCCGGAGGGCAAATGACATCGACATCGATACTGAGTCTGTTAAGAGTATCTTTCAGAATCAGCAGCAGCGAGCTGCCGCCCTTGAAAACTATCGGAGCACCGGCATCGACCAGCATCTCCAATAGGGCGAAGGCCCTGATAACCTTCTCCAGCAGTTGTTTGTTATTGTAGCCAAGCTCTTCCGAGCGTCGGACTATCCACTCTTTGGAAAAAGATTCAGTCGATATCATATTCGCTGTTGTCGAAAATTGATTGAATTATGTCAGCTACGTTCCTGCGACGCGCATACCGCAGAAGCCGGGACCGGTTGATGGCATAACGGAATCGGGCGTTATGCATGATATGGAGATACTCTCCACCCTGGAGATAATGAAAATCGGGATCGCAGTACATATCGACCAATAGCTTTTCAAGTGTAGGCACTTTGATGCCACCGATGGTCTGCAGTGGAGATTCAGTCGTGAGATTCTTCACAAAGACGGCTCTCCTATCCATATTTACGTACTTGTATATGAAATCGGCGTCAGGACGGAAATAAACCGTTTTCCCTTGGTCCTGCAGATGGTGAAATACTGTCTCTGTTATATCTTTCTCAACCTCGATGTATAAGATCTGATTGGACGGAAGATGATGCATGAACTGGAAAAGCCAGGGACCTTCATACACGCACATTCCAATCTCCGGGAACTCTTTGTGAAACTGCCCGTACAGCGATACGGCCTCCTTCCCTATTAAGGGCTCAAACAATTTCTTAGTGTTTTTTGCCGTATAAATGCCCCGACCTATGCGCACAATCCTGCCGGCATCTGACAATCGTGAAAGATACCAGTTGAGTCGGGAACGCTCCAGACTGAACACCCCGTCGAGTCTCTTCTGAAGATCCGAGGCGGTGAAACTGTCCAACGAGGCTGCTGTTTCCAGTATTTGTTCTTCGATTGTCATCCCGGTATTACATCCTAATACTACACTACAAAGATACAATTTTCGGCAATAATTCCAAAATTTGCCGAAAGTTTATTCCCATAGGCTCTTAACATCCTCATATTGCTCTCATCCCGAAGCAGCTCCTTTAACAATTCACGATTGGGCACTCAAGATAATGCCATAACGTCATCCGGCAATCACGTACAACCGACGGCGGCCTCTTCTCCGATCAAAGGAAGGGGCTGTTGCTGTACTTGGGTTCCGGAAACGAAACATACCGGCTCTACCTGTATTTGTCGAAAGAGTAGAGTTTCCTCAGTTTTTCCTTGGTTTCCTCATCCTGATGGGTGAAGTAATTCTTCCAGCCTGGACAGAAATTGATGTGCCAGCGCCAGAATCTTCCCAGAAGAGATTTGGGATTCTTGTGATATGCGGACCTGAACTTGCAGTTTTCGCAAGGATATTGTGCCATAAAAATGAAAGTTTATTCGTTTGCGGGATAAAGATAAGGAAATCTCCCGGAACAATTCCAATAGAGGGTCAAAAACAATGTCGCACACGTCATTTTCAGACCTGTTCGTCGAACCGGAAACCCTGTTTGTCGAAAATTCTTTTGCCATCCGGTCGGCAAAGTGTAATTTTGACGAAAAAATCAAGACAACCCATGAACAGGACATTGCTCTCGGCTATACTTTCTCTCTCCATCCCCGTCATTTCGGCGGCACAGAACACGGTACCGGTCTCATTCGACCTCAATTATTCCGATGCGGAAGCCATCCCCGCCATCACCGTGAAAACAGGCAACGCTCTTCCGCTCCAATCGAAACCGCGCCCCGAGCGTGAAGGTTACCGCTTCGCCGGATGGTACACTTCCCCCGATTGCCGTGAAGGCGACGAGTGGCTCTTCGGCAACAATTCGGTAGGATTCTACACCCAGCCGACGGATTCGATGGCGGTCAAGGGTGAAATGACCCTTTACGCCAAGTGGGTCTCCCCCACTCCCGTAAGGACGGCCCAGGACCTTGACGACATGAGGAACGACCTCAGCGGATGGTATGTCCTCGAAAATGACATCGACCTTTCCGGCATCCTCAACTGGGTTCCCGTCGGAGAGTACGAGGCTCACTACGAGTTCGCACCGGGAGAATGGTGGGTGAAGGCCTTCAAGGGAAGATTGGAAGGCAACGGACACACGATAAGAGGACTTCATATGACGCAGCTTCTCACCGACAAAAGCGGACTTTTCGGAGCCTGCGCCAATGCTCAGATCCTTGGAGTGAAGATGGAGGACACCCTCATCGAGATGACCGCCGAAAAGCCCTACGTGGCCCCTCTCGCCGGTATCCTAAAGCAGGATGACGGAGCCGTTGCCGAAATAAGGTCTTGCAACATAGCCAATACCACGATAAAAGTCAGGACCACCAACAAGGAATCCACCTTCCACAGCTTCACAGGTCTTTGCGGCGGTGCATGGGGCGGATACATCGGCCAGAACACGGTCACCGGAAAGATGGACCTCCAGATAGCTGGAGAAGGCGGCGGAGAACTTTACGTCGGAGCCTTCCTCGGTGAAGCCTACAACGACACCGTAGGCTGCGTGAGCGACTACGAGATCAACATCACCTTCACAAACCCCAAAGCCAAGGACCTGAAAGCATATATCGGAGCTTTGCAGGCATCGGCGACGAACGTGGATTCCAGCGTCGCGATGGGTTCCATCAACGTGAGCGGATTCTCGGGATCAAAGGAGATATACGTGGGAGGTCTAATCGGAAGTGAGCGCTACGGAACCGTAAAGAGCAGCCGCTCTTCGGTCAGAATCACGGAAAAGAAGGTCCCCTCGATCCAGATCGGAGGAATCGTCGGAGAATTCAACCAGAGGTACGGCATGATAGGAGCCGCCGTCGGAACGAAGACAACTATCCTCAACTGGTGCACTTTCACCGGAAAGGTCACGTCCGACGGTAATGACACGGTCGTTTTCGGTGAAATCTGCGGAGGAGGACAGCCCGAGCCGCTCTCTTCACCCTGGGGACTGTCGATGGACTACTCGATCCGCAACTGCAAGTACGAACCGGCGGAATAGTTCCGCTACAGACAAAAAGAAGAATCTCTCCCGAAAAAGTCGACTCTTTCATGGATAGATCTTCTGTACGCCTTCATGAAGGCCGTGAAATTCGTCGAGTGATTTTCCTCACACGCAGTATCATCAACAAGGGGATGCCGGTCCGGCATCCCCTTGTTCATTTACTGGCGAAACTCCATCAGAAATTCTTCCCCACAACCGTCCACTCGGGAGAGAACCCTTCAGGAAGAGTTCCTTTTTTGAAGTACTCCATATTCGAAGTCTTCCCCTTCATCTGGGCGTCGAGCCAAAGGAGAGCCATATCCGTGAACTCACCTCCGTGGTACTCGATGTAGGTGCCGTTGTGTCCGACGGGAAGATTCGTAAGAACCACGGGAACTCCGGTAATCCTCCTGTAGTCATCCGTAGCGTTGGGATACGCTATATCGCTCTCCCCTCCTATGATATAGATGATCGGATTGGACAGTTTGGAAAGATCTTCTTTGGAAAGAAGGTACATGGGAGCGTCCACAGGGAAGGCTCCGCTGTTGAGTGCGACCGTGGTCTTTATCCTCTTGTCTCCGATTGTACTCAGGACGAGGGCCTGGAGACCTCCGCAGGACTGTCCCATGGCGGCGGTATTGTGCGTATCCACCGCTCCGAAGTATTCGCTCTTGGGATCGGCGGCCTTCTTTTCCAGCCAGTCGAGGGCACGGATATAATCAAGTGCGTCGAGCTTTTTCTGGTCACCTCCCTGTCCCATCGCGGGATCGGGGCGGGGCTGCTCCTCCCTCTGGACATTCTGAGCGGGGGCGGGAGCGGGACGGTTCTGAATCGCCTCGTACTGACGGCGGAGAGTCTCCCCGTCAATTCCGTGGGCGGTCCAATGTCCGTTCGTTAGGATGACGTAACCCTGTGAAGCTATCTGGGTAAGGAGCGGAAGATAGAACCAGGAGTCCCTTGTACATCCGCCGTTTCCGAAAAGGATGACCGGCATGGGACCGTCCTTGGAAGCCGCTTTTAGGTTCTGAGGTCTCACGATTGTATACCCTGGAAGTTCAGCATCTTCGACTACGACGCTCCTGAAAGGTCCGTCTCCTCCATCCTGGATCGTGACGCTGTTGACGGTGGTAGTGTTGACGAACCGTGTCTGTTGCATGAAACTGTACAGTCCGTCAATCCAGTTGTCGACGGTCTTGCCGAGTTTCCTCATTCCGAAGCCGTGCTGAACTCCGGCATGGTAGTGAAGTTCGGCATCGATTCCCGCCTTGGTCCACGCCTGGTACAGGTCAAAGGGTTCATGCGGAGCGAAAAGGTCATTCTGGGGGCTGACCAGATATAAAGGAGCGGCATCCTCGGGAACCTCTATGGGATCAACCCAACCGACGTAGACAGGCGCCACCAAAGCGGGTCTTGAGGAAGCGTCATGATGCATGCCGACGTTCATCGCAAGCACTGCTCCGGCGGAGAATCCCATGATTCCGATCCTTTCGGGGTCTATACCGAATTCATCCGCCATCGAACGGACCAATTTCATGGCCTGTAGGCCATCCTCGTGAGCGATGCGTACCGCCCTGCTCTCTTCGGTATCGCCTATTCTGGTCAGAGTCTTCGAACGGTCGGCATCCGGACGGAATATGTCCCCCAGGATCGAGGAAAGTTTCGCACGGCTCTCCTCGGGGGTTTTCCCGAGAGGACGGGTCCTGTATTTGAGCACGAAGGCGGCGACCCCGTGGTCAGCCAGATAAGAAGCCACGTCATAGCCTTCGTAATCCATGGAAAGGGTGACGTACGCCCCGCCTGGAGCGACGATCATGGCCGCACCCGTAGCCTTGTCGGGATCGGGAAGATAAACGGTAAGCGTGGGGTTGACGACGTTCATCGCGGTCCGGCCGTCGAAGGATTCATGGTCTTCCATGCCCTCATATCCGGGTGCTTCCCCTTCGTATAGTCGGATTACCCTGTTCTGGGCGGACAGTGCGACGGCAGCAAAGAGAGTGGCCGCCAAAGTGATCAATATTCGTTTTCTCATAGAAATAAAAACAATGGTTTGTGTTCTGTGTACGACAAAGATAAAGTTTAGATGCCGGATTCCATTGTTCCGCAGATGCTTTTTGTTTGTCCGAGCCTTTTTTTCTCCGTTCGTTGAGAAAAAACGTACGTTCGTGAAAAAGGTTACCGATATTGCCCCGAGTCCCTTTTCTTTGCACTTGAACCAACAGAAAAACAAAAAATCCAATAAAAATGAGACACTGTTTCAGAACAGCGCTCCTGCTGCTTTCACTTTCAGGCACCACGGCCTTCGCGCAGGAGCCCAAGATCACGACGGTCCTTGAAGGACCATCTTCAATTCCCTCAACCATCATTCTGGAGTATTCCCAACCGATCTCAGCGTCATCGGTTTCACCGGAGACGTACGTGATTCCGGGAGTGAACATCAGGGGGGTATTCGTAACGGACACCGCCCCTACTGCCGATCCTCTCCCGCCCCGGACGGACGGACAGAAGACTGAAAAGAATGACGGTGAAAGGCCCCAGATGCCGCCCCGTCCCGAAAGCGTCGACGGCAAATACGTCGTCCTTCTTCTTGAAGGAGGTATGGGCGGAAGAAGAGGGCACGGAATGAGAGGCGGCCCCGGTATGCCCCCTCCCGACGGCACAGTCCCGGAAAGGAGCGACAAAGCCGGACAAAAAGACAAGGCGCAGTCCCGCTCTGGCGCCGAAAAGTCCCAGAGCGGTCGTGAAGGACAAGGAATGAGAAGGATGGGTCCCGGAGGCCCCCAGGGCCAAAGAGGGATGCGTCCCCCGATGGAAGGTTCTTCCACTCCCAAGACGCCCATTCTCATCCAGCAGGTGAAGGACATCACAACCGTCTCCGGAAATGCGCTCAAGGCCTGGAAAGAGTCAAGGGAAGCTGACAACTTCATCAAAAGGGAAATGCCCCCCAGAGACAGGGAAGGCCAAGAAGGAGGAAGAGGCCGCGGTCCCAGACAGAGTTCTTCGATGACAACCTCCAAGGCATAAACCCCCATTCCCCACCAACAGAATGATCCCGACCCCACGGCCGGGATTTTCCGTTAGCCGGGCAATTCCGTGCACGTGCACAAAAACATCCTCAAATCCTTTGCTCCATAAATATAAAGTGTTATTTTTGCGGTAACACGACAACTTTACACGATGAGAATCAGGACAAAAGACATAGCCCAGAAGGCAGGGGTATCCCTCGGAACGGTTGACAGGGTTCTCCACAACCGCGACGGAGTCTCCGAAAAGAGCAGAAAGAAAGTTCTCGCCATAATGGAGGAACTCGGTTACGAACCGAACCGCTACGCCAGCGCCCTGGCTTCGAACAGGACCCTCTCCTTCGCGTGCCTTATCCCGGGACACAGTGAAGGCGAATACTGGGAAAGTGTCGAAGAAGGGATACGCGGCGCGGTGAAGGACTTCGCGGACCTGGGAGCGCACTGCGCATTCTTCTATTACGATTCGTTCGACTACTCATCTTTCGCCGTGGAAGGGGAAAAGATACTCGGGGGAGATTTCGACGCGGTCATAATAGGTCCCACCGTCAAGGAATTCACCCTCCCCTTCACTTCATCTCTGGACGGCAAGGGCACACCATATGTCTTCGTGGACTCCTTCGTCAGCGGATCCTCTCCACTGGCCTACTACGGACAGGACGCCCACTCGAGCGGATACTTCACCGGGAGCATTGTCCTTCCGCTGAGAGTTCCTTTTGGAGGAACGATCGCCGTATTCGAGACGACAAGAGGTAAAGTTACAGGATCCAACCAGCAGATACTCAGGGAAGAAGGATTCCGCAGGTGGATCGGAAAAAACGGAGCGGAGGTTATCCTCCGGAAGGTGGACCTGCCGCAGGACGGAGACCCGTCAGCCTGCCGTAAGGTGCTGAATGAGTTCTTCAGTTCCAATCCGGACATAAAGACCGGATTGTTCTTCAATTCAAGGGCATACATCGTCGGGGAATTCATCCTGGAAGAAGGGGTGAAGGACTTTGACCTCACCGGCTACGACCTTCTGCCGCGGAACGTGGGATGCCTCAGGAAAGGGGCCATTTCAAGACTCATTTCCCAGCGGCCGCTGGAGCAGGGCTACGGCGCTGTCAAGGCTCTCACCGAAAGCATCATACTGAAAAAAGACGTGAAGAAGGAGAATCTCATGCCGATAGACCTTCTGACGGCGGACAACATCGACTTCTACATCCGGTAACCGCAGATACGACAAAAAAGCACACGAACACACAATAACATGAAAGCACACATTGGAGCGATTATTTCAGTACTCATCCCCGTCGTGATGAGTTGCTCGGGCAATGTTGAGCAGCCACAACTCGGAACAAGAACGGCCCCGATTCTGGAGAAAAGGGGTCTCCAGTTCAAGGACCTCAACCGTAACGGCAAGCTCGACGCCTACGAAGACTGGCGGCTTTCCCCCGAAAAGAGGGCGGAAGACCTCCTTTCGCAGATGAACATCGATGAAAAGATCGGGTTCATGATCATTTCCCAGATAAACATGGGGTCTTCCGGTAATGACCCCAGGGGCGGAGGAAGAGGGACCGTCACATCCGAACTCAACGAGGAGGACGTGGTCTCCAACCGCAACATGTTCACAGGCCTCGCCTCCGAAGAATCCATCAACGTCTCCGGAACGACCAAGGGAATCAAGGAAAGGAATTTGAGGCACTTCATCCTCAGGGCAAACGCCCCGGCAAGGGTGATGGCCGAGTGGGCCAACAACGTCCAGGCCGTGGCTGAGGACACCCGATTGGGAATTCCCGCGATCTTCGCTTCCAACCCGAGGAACCACATCGCCGTGGATAACTCCATGGGACTGAACGTCGGAAACAGCTACTTCACCCAGTGGCCCGGAACATTGGGACTCGCCGCCGCCGATGATCCCGAGCTCGTATATGAGTTCGCCAAAAGCGCGGCTTCGGAATGGGTGGCCTGCGGTATCCGGAAAGGCTACATGTACCAGCTCGACCTTTCGACCGAGCCCAGATGGAGCAGAATCGAGGGAACCTTCGGTGAAGACGCCGACCGCGTCTCCGAAATCGCCGTTCAGCTCGTGAAAGGATTCCAGGGAGAGACCCTGGGTCCCAATTCAGTCGCCCTCACGATGAAGCACTTCCCCGGCGGAGGTCCCGAAATGAAAGGATGGGATTCGCACTATGATTTCGGAAAGAATCTCGTCTACCCGGGAGAGATGTTCGACTATCACATAAAGCCCTTCAAGGCGGCCGTTGATGCGGGAGTATCCGGCATAATGCCTTACTATGCAAGGCCTCATGAGACTGAGTACGAGGAAGTGGGCTCCGCATACAACTACGGACTTCTCACCACCCTTCTCCGTGAGACATTGGGATTCAAAGGCCTTGTCAACTCAGACACCGGTCCCATCAACAACATGCCTTGGGGTGTTGAGGACCTTTCAATCCAGGAAAGGTACGCCAAGGCCGTAGCCGCGGGAACAGACCTGTTCTCGGGCGGAGCCGACATCGCCAACCTCAAAGCCACCTACGACGCCGGCATGATCACCGACGAGCAGATAGACCGCTCCGTGAGAAGGCTTCTCGTGGAGAAATTCAGTCTCGGACTTTTCGAGAACCCCTACGTCGATCCCGACAATGCCGAAAAGACGGCAAACTGTCCCGAATACCGCGCCATGGCTGAAACAGCCTTCCGTAAATCCATCGTCCTGATGAAAAACGAAGGAGGGGCCCTTCCCCTCAAAGCCGGAACCAAGATCTACTTCGAAAGGATGGATTCAAGGTCAGCAGGAAACCACACCGCCGTCCTTCCTGAAGATAACACCTGGGGAGTCGAATTCGTGGATTCACCCGACAAGGCAGACGCCGTTGTCCTTTGGCTCTTCCCCGGAGCGGGAGGAGGATTCCTGGGCGGAGGTGGCGGAGCCGCTCCGATAAGCAACCTCCTTTCCGCCAACAGCATGGACATAAAATACATCAACTCCCTCGCCGCAAAGAAGCCGACAACCGTCATCGTCAATTGCAGCAAGCCATGGGTACTGAATGAGCTGTCCGACAAGGCTTCACGGAGCCAGATTGCCACATTCGGAACTACCCTTCCCGCCGTCATGGACGTTCTGACCGGGAAGTTCAACCCCACCGGCAAGATGCCTTTCGCTCTCCCCTCTTCTCAGGAAGCGGTGGAGAACAACAAGGAAGATGTTCCCGGATCAATGGAAGCTGAAGGGTATGCCCTGATACCGTGCGGATTCGGAATGAGCTACTGATAATAGAACGATACACTTGACGCAAATCCGCGGTCCTCAACCACTGAAGGCCGCGGATATCGTTTAAACAAAATTGAAGCGCTTGTAATGAATATTTTTACTATCCCGTTGTAAAATAAATTGATACTTGCTATTTTTGCATAATCAAAAACATAAATATGGCATTTGATATTGAGAAACTTCAGCAAATTGCAAAGCCTCTTCCTGAAGAAAGGAAGGAAGAGATGGAAAACCGTATCCGCAACAGGGAATGGCTGAAGAAGTCAGCCCACATCGCTTTGGCCGTCAAGCATGAACTCCGGGCTCACGGCATGACCCGACAGGAATTGGCGGAAAGGATGGGAGCGTCACCTCAGGACGTCTGGAGGATTCTCGAAGGGAAGGAGAATCTGACGCTTCAGACCATTTCACAATTGGAAGAAGCCCTGGGCCGGCCTCTTTTGAGGATTCTGCCGGAAAGTCCCGGGAATTCCGACCGCTGCATGATCCGATAGCGGAAATACCTTTGACGCAAATCCGCGGTCCTCAACTGGTGAAGGCCGCGGATATTGTTTCAACCAAAAGCGAAGAACACCCTACTTCGTGAAAGTGTGTGTTCCCTGTCCGACTTCGACACTATTGCCGCCGAACTTGACGCTTGCCCTGACTCCGACAGGGACGGTAACCTTGAGGACATCTCCTTCAATGGAAGTGGAAAGCACTCCGTAAGGGGTCTTCTTGTCGCACTTGACAGAAAGGCCGTCAATCAGGTAAGGCTCTATGAATACGTGGCGGAAGCCGGGTTCGTTCTCATCATAGCGGATACCTCCAAGATAGTTGTACAGCCATGTAAGGCATCCTCCGAACATGGGATGGTTGCGTGAGCTCTCACCGTTCCAGTTCTCCCAAGTCACAGTGGCGCCCTGTTCAAGCCACCATCCGAAGCTCGGGAAATCCTTCTGGGTCATAACCTTGTATGCGACATCATGCATGCCGTTCTCGGAGAGGACTTCGAAGAGGTACCTCGTTCCGCAGATTCCGGTATTGAGGTGGCAATTGTACTTCTCGACGATTTCCTTGCCGAAAGTCTCGACAACATCGGCCTTGACCTCATCAGGAACACCCATCTTGAGGGCGAAGACATTGCTGCCGTAGTCCCCGTAGGTACGGTTCACCGGATCGTAGAAGACCTTATGGAATGTCTCCTTTATCTTTTGGGCACGCGCCGCATACAGAGTAGCATCTTC
>ODAI012743666.1_pt1 | contig 14137 bp, 8 predicted proteins | sample 1539321 | NCBI WGS metagenome assembly ODAI01 (sample SAMN02144231, study PRJEB22623) | gut metagenome | biome: sheep rumen | host: Ovis aries | place: New Zealand
GGCTTTGAAGGATTCAGGAAGGCCTATAACAACTATTCGCTGGATCACTATCGGATTTATCAGCTGGCCTACTTTCAGGGGATCCCGGTGGAAGAACTAACAAAGCGTCCTACGGTTGTTGTCAGTTCAGCCATGGAAGAATTCTATAGGGACCTGGCTTCTGAATAAGGTATCGACCTTGATACAGTAACCAAGATTGGGGATGCAGTCATATCGAAGTATCGGAACCTGGGTAAGGTCGCTCGAAAGAGCGGCCCGAAACAGAGAGAATAGGCCGAACTGGATGAGAAGTATCTCCCGAGAGTCAAAGAGATCGTAGACAGGATATACAGTTCAAAAAAACCAGATAGAGTTTCCATCACTCGCGTTGAAAGAGAAGTCGGCGCTCCATCCAAACAGTTCCAGAAACTGCCGAAGTGTACTAAATATGTCGAGGATCACATTGAGACCATGAACGAATTCAGAGCACGGAAGGTTACATGGGCAGTAAAACAGTTCCTGCAGGAAGGCCGATACCTGAGCTTGAACAAGCTGAATCACTTTCTGAACTTCAGAAAGAACGATTTGAATGCCTGCTTTGACCTGATTACAGATTCCGTAGTGATCAAGACTATCAACGATCTCCGCTCAGGCCTGACTTTTCCCCGCAGAGAGGATGGCTGAAACAGGGAAAGATCATTCCAAGAACGACGGAAACGACGCTTTTTTAATACTTAACGCACGAAAAAAGTGATTATATGTTCACTCCTATTTCTCTCTGTGCTGTCGTTTGCGTTGTAAAAGAGTTTGTCTAATAAAACAATTCGCCTCTCTGTGAAGAGATCAGGCGAATTGTTAGAGAAAATTCACTCATTTATGAAGATTTTCTATTGAATCGAAGTCCTGCTGTTGCTATAATATAGCACAGTGGGACTTTTATTATCTGTAAACCAATGATGAGAGGTGCATGCTATGGAAGTCAGTTACAAGAAGCTGTGGAAGCTGTTAATAGACAAAGATATGAAAAAGAAGGATCTCCAGGCGCAGTCAGGGATCAGTTGGGCGTCTGTTACCAAACTCTCCAAAGGCGAGACGGTCAGCATGGAAGTGCTGATGAAGGTCTGCAAAGCCTTGGAGTGTGATATTGGAGACATCATGGAACTCATTCCTGAGAAGTGATACATAGTGTCTATTCAGATGCTCACTTAAAGAATGGAGATGGCAAGAAATGTATAAAAGAATAGTTGTCCCCTATGCGCCGATTCTTGTTGAATCTACGAGATCCATTGGATATTCATTTGAAGCAGCGGTAGCGGATGTAATTGATAACAGTATTAGTGCAGGTGCTTTAGAAGTTCGGGTGTGCTTTATGTCCCAGGAGCCTCAGTGGTTATGCATCGAGGATGATGGCTGGGGAATGACTTCAGAAGAACTCGAAAAAGCAATGAGATATGGTAGCCAGAGTTCGCAGGACGTCAGACGGAAAGACGATCTGGGCAGATTTGGTCTGGGATTGAAAATGGCATCTCTTTCGCAGTGTCGGAAACTAACCGTTATGACTAAGAAAGACGGGCAGTTTTCTGCTGCATGTTGGGACCTTGACTTTATTCAACAACAGGGCGAATGGGCATTAAAGATATTCACTGAGGAAGAAATGAAGGACAAGTTCGGCTATTCGTACCTTGATATTAAAGAAACTGGAACTGTAGTTATGTGGGAGCAGTTTGATAGATTAAAACAAGGTGCAGCACAAGCCAGTAAAGCGTTCGACGAGAAAATCGATATGACTAGAAAGCATGTTGCACTGGTGTTTCACCGCTTCCTAAATGATGATAATCCTAAAAATAGATTGGCAATATATTTTAATGGGGAGCCTGTCACTGGCATTGATCCTTTTTTGACTCGACATCCAGCAACTCAGCCTCTGAGCGAGCAGATTCTGAGAATCGGATCCGATGAAATTAAAGTTAAGCCTTATGTTCTGCCATACTTGAGTAAGCTATCAAAAAAAGATTTGGAGATAATAGGAGGAAAAGATGAACTTCGCCAACAGCAGGGATTTTACATCTATCGTAATCGAAGACTAATTATTTGGGGAACCTGGTTCAGATTAATTAGGCAGAACGAATTGGGAAAACTCGCCAGGGTACGTGTCGATATCCCGAATGCACTGGACTCAATTTGGGAAATCGACATTAAGAAATCAACTGCTTCTCTTCCACATTTCATAAAAAAGAACTTAGCAGACATAGTTGAGAATACTGTCGGCAGAAGTGAACGCGTATACAAATACAGAGGTAGAAATGTCCAGACGGACAGCTTAATCCATGTTTGGAATCCAATTGATGACCGCGGAAAGCTTCACTACTCTGTAAACAGAGAGTTACCTATCATAAAAATGCTCACGGATCGCCTTGATGATACAGGAGATGTGCTTTTTGAGTCTTTTATTAAAATGCTGGAAGATTCATTCCCGTTTGCTGATGTCTACTATCGTATGGCAAAAGCAGAGGCAAATGTAACTGAGGCCGCCATGGAAAGTGATGAAGTATTTATGTTTGCTGATCAAATGGTTCAGCAGATTACAACCATGGGTGGTGATGTTAACGCCTTTTTAAATACGATGGATAAAATGGATTTCTTTATTAAGTATCCTGATGTAGTTCGCCAGATCAGGGAGGTATATGAAAATGACTGAAGTTCAGAAGAATATCGTTGGTACGGCATTACTAAACATGAGCAACAGTAAGGTTACTGTTACAGAAGGCCTGATATCTCAGATGGTAGACATGCTAGATAAGAACGGTGCATTGTTTGGTGCTGCGCCATTAACAGAAGCTGAACGTGACGAAGTGATAGCAACTCTTCACTCTGCTCTTCTCGTGAGAATCGATCGTGGTCACTGCTTAAAAGGAAAAGATCATACCCCTTGGTATATTGCAGCTAAAGCGAATCAGCCTTGTAACTTCTGGGATCGTTATCGCATCTATCTCCAAAAGGAGCAGCAATGGAACGGTGACACCGTTAATGAGCTCGATAAGACTACAGATGAAATCATGGACCTGCTTGGCAATCCAGATCAGCCAGAAAGCTTTTTAAGGAGAGGTCTATGCATCGGTGATGTGCAGTCTGGTAAGACATCAACATATATAGGGTTGATTAACAAAGCTGCTGACGCTCATTACCGCGTCATTATTCTACTGACGGGTACAATTGAAAAATTGCGTCGGCAGACTCAGCATAGAATCGACGAAGGCTTTATTGGCCTTGATAGTTACGCATTTACACTTGAACGGGATAGCGTTCAAGTTGGTGTGGGTGCGATTGATCCAAATACAAGTGGCTGGGCGGTTACTTCGACAACCAGCGATTTCAATGCAGCAACAGCGAAGAAAATTGTTGGACAGCTTAATAACATAAGCGCACCTGTTATTTTTGTTCTGAAAAAGAATAAAAGTGTTTTGGAAAAGCTCGAACATTGGCTTCGCTTTTACAACGCGAGCAAAACAACAAAGAAAATAGATCTGCCAATGCTACTTATTGACGATGAGGCGGACTATGCTTCTGTAAATACAAAGAAAGACGATATCACAACAATTAATAAAGGGATACGGAAACTGCTGGTTTTATTTGAAAAGGCAAATTATGTTGGATTTACAGCAACTCCGTATGCCAATATCTTCATTGATCCTGATACGGATGATGAGATGCTTGAACATGATCTGTTCCCTCGGGATTTCATTTATGCACTGGAGGCACCTTCCAACTACATTGGAGCAAGAAGCATTTTTGGAGAGGATGCTCCTTATGGGTACATGCTGGAATCGAATGATGATTGTGAGTATGCATTGCCTGAAAAGCATACAAAAGAGCATACGATGGCATTTATCCCGTCATCTTTGCAGGACGCAATTGCCGCTTTCTTCATCTGCAATGCGATTCGTGATCTCAGAGGAGATGTGAAGTCGCATAGAACCATGATGATCAATGTTTCACGTTTTATTGCTGTCCAGAATCAGATAACAAGACTGATCGACGGATATGTTAGAGACGTCAAAAGAGAGATCCATAACTACTACCTTCTTGGCGAAACGGCGCTTCAATATCCGTCAATCAAATTTGTGAAAGAGGTCTATGATAAATATTTTGCTCATAACCATTTAGATCCTGCCTTCTCGGACCTGAAACATTTTTCCTGGGAAGAGATACAAAATGTGCTATATCCAGCAATTTCCAGAATCGAAGTTCGAGTTATTAACGGAGGAAATGCACCTAAAAATCTGGATTATGAGAATTATGAAAAAGAGCCAAATGACATTGGACTTAGACTGATTGCCGTCGGCGGTTTGAGCCTGTCAAGAGGACTTACTCTGGAAGGCCTTTGCACAAGTTATTTCTATAGAAATTCGTCCATGTATGATACCTTGATGCAGATGGGCCGATGGTTTGGCTATCGTTGGAAATACCGTGACATGTGCAAAGTCTGGATGCGAGAGGAATCCATGGCATGGTATAGCTATATTTCCATGGCAACAGATAAACTTCGTGAAGAAGTGAAACGTATGCAGAATGCTGACATGACGCCAAAAGACTTTGGGTTGGCAGTCCGTTCGGATATCCAAGGGCTATTGGTAACCGCAGGAAACAAGATGCGCACAGCAAAAGACTATGAAACCGTAATTAATTACAGTGGCGAAGTGGTTGAAACAAGATATATTCCAAGTTCTTTGGATGTCTTACGGCGTAACTACGAAGAGGCAGAATCGTTTGTCCAAGCATTAGCCGATCATTATCAACTGCATCATAATGATCCTGAACTTGCATTACGAAACTATCAGTTTCTGAATGTAAAGAAGTCAGAAGTTGTAGATTACCTTCGTGTTTATTCGTCACACCCTTTGAACATCGATTTTGATATTTCTGAACTGACCAACATGTTTGTTACAGATGATCAGGGTGTTTTCGATACTTGGGACATCCTTATTGCAAGTGGCCTTAATACATCTCCAGAGGAATCGTTTGCAGGACTTACAATTCCTTTTGTAAAGCGTGCATTTGCTTATAAGAAAGATACCAGGTCGCTTCAAATGTCTGGCAAAAAATCAAGGTTAGGTAGTAGAAATCTTGCTAAGGGCGGACTGACTTCGGTAACAGTTAACAAAATGGAAGAAGGCCAGACCCCAGGGAAAGCACTGAGTGAGGATTTTTATTTCAGAACTGGTATGCGAAGAAATCCTTTGCTTGTAATATACCCTGTTAGATTATCTGAACCTAAAGATGGCAAGAACATTGAGGAAGCCAAGGCTATTGCTAGCAGTATTGATTTCCCTGTTATTGGCCTAAGTATTGGAGTCCCGCTTGTCTCAGGTAAAAAAAGAGAAGTGATTAAATTCAAGGTCAATAAACAGCGTTGGTTTGAACTGTTTGGTGTGAGCGATGAAGAGGATTTTGAGGAAATAGACGAAACTGTTGAGGAGGAGTGAGCATGAAAGACCTGAAAGCCCTCTTTGAGAGTATTTCTGAAAGAGATGTATATAAGCGTGTAGACAGTACTCATCCTTTGGATTTGTACGTTGGCATCGATGACATGGCTCGCTGGACTATGCTTTTGATTTGCCCATCACGTCCCAAGCATCTGAGTTCATCAAAGATGATCTATGGCAAAATCGGACAAAGAAAGGATGGGCAATGGTCGGTTTCCCTTTCCCTGATTGATGATACATATCGTGACATGTTTGTTCTGTTCTGTAGCGATATCATTGATTCTTCCAGTAGTATACAGAACAAGGATAACGGCACTCGTTTCATAATCAGGAGATATGAAGAGTGGAAAAAGATGCTCGCAAACTCAAAGGGCGGGTTACTATCTCCTGAAGAGATAAAAGGGCTTTTGGGCGAAATGTTCATTCTTGACACTGAACTTATGGACCAGTATGGATCAGAAGAGGCTGCTCTTTCTTGGACGGGTCCTAAATTTGCACACCAGGATTTTATTCTTGGAGATACATGGTATGAAGTTAAAACAGTATCGACTGGCAAGGATACGGTGAATGTATCCTCAATTGAGCAATTGGATTGTGCCAATACAGGGCATATGATAGTCGTATTTGCGGATAAGACTAGTATGACAAATGAGCGGCTACTTAATCTTAACATGATTTACTACCGATTGTTGTCGAAACTGTTGAATGATGATGCTAAAGAGAACTTCAGCAATATGTTATTGAAATACGGGTATTACCCAAGGCCAGAGTATGAAGACGTTGATTATACTTTTGAAGTCAAGGATGTACAGCACTATCTTGTGCGGGAAGGCTTTCCTTGCCTTCGTAGAAATGGATTACCAGCCAGTGTAGTAAAAGCCGAATACAATTTATCATTGCCAGCGATTCAGAGTTACAGAGAGGATTGATCAAATGGAACTGACAGAATTCCGAACAGGAATATTGGATGACGTTCATTTCAATGCATCATTAAACGGAACTTCTCCAAGAGAGGAATTCTTTGTCTTGTATGCAAATGCATTGGCTGACGCAGAAGAATTCGAGGATTTTGAGCAGCTTGCTTTTGAAGGTGTTGGTCCTAGAAATAAGCGAATCCAGATCGATGGGTATAATTACAGCGAGCTTGAGGATTGTTTGAGTATAATAATTTGCCCCTTTGCTGACAGCATCGAGGCCGAATCACTCACGGCAACGGACGCTGAGGGTTATTTTCGTCGCGCAAGAGCGTTTGTGGAAGAAGCGAGATCAGGATTTATTCAAAAAAACGCAGAGGAAAGCTCTCCTGGCTATGGACTTGCTATCGATGTGAGCAAGAGATATCAAAACGTTCGTAAGATTAAATTCTATCTTCTCACAGATATGGTTATGAGTAACCGCATTCGTGAGATAGCAAATACGACTATAGGTGATGCTGTCGCCGAGTATCATATCTGGGATATTTCTCGTCTTCAGGCTTTGATAGAGTCAAAGACGGGGAAAGAAGACATAGTTATAAATCTTAAAGAGTTTTCTGAGCATGGGATTCCTTGCCTGGAAGCAGGGGCAAATGAAGAATACACTGCTTATTTGTGCACCATACCTGGCCGCATTTTAGCTGATCTGTATGTAAAGTATGGTGGACGATTGCTTGAGGGCAATATACGATCATTTCTGTCTGCGAAAGGAAAGATTAATAAAGAAATACGGAACACCATCTTTAACAAGCCTGGAATGTTTTTCGCATACAATAATGGAATTGCTGCCACAGCGTACTCTGTTGAAATAGAGTATGGTGAAATCTGCCCTTATATCACCGAAATTACGTCATTGCAAATTGTGAATGGCGGTCAGACAACTGCCTCGTTGGCGACGGCGTTAACAAATGATAAGGATAAAGCAAATGGGTTAAAGGATATTTATGTCCCGATGAAGCTCTCGGTTGTTACACCAGAGAAGGCAATGGAGCTCATCCCCAATATTGCCAAATATGCCAACAAGCAAAACAAAGTAAGTGATGCGGACTTTTTCTCTAATCATGCTTTTCATATTCGAATTGAAGATTATTCGCGCCGCATACTTGCGCCTGCGGTTATGGGAAATCAATATGGAACACACTGGTATTATGAACGTGCAAGAGGACAGTATAAACAAGAGCAAGCCAGGATGACTAAATCAGAACGGGATCGCTTCCTGATGCAAAATCCGAAAGCACAAATGTTTACAAAAACAGACTTGGCAAAGTTTTACAATATCTATCGACAGTTGCCTCACCAGGTAAGTGCTGGCGCTCAGAAGAATTTTGTTAGATTTGCAGAGTGGGCGAACGATGAATGGGAAAAAAATGAGACCGTCTTCAATGAAATGTTTTTCAGAAGAATTGTTTGTTTGAATATCCTGTTCAAGAAAGCAGATGCGTTGGTAAAGCATGCCCCATGGTATGAAATGGGCTACAAAGCGCAGGTTGTTACATACACTCTTTCTTATCTGTTTTATGCTATTGAAAAACAGTGCCCAGACAGAGTTATGGATTTCAAGTCGATCTGGAGTAACCAGGATATTTCTCACGCAATGGAACTGCAAATAGCTCGGATTGCTGAAGCTATGTATAATCATTTGGTTTCACCAAAAAGAGAAGTGGAAAACGTCACAGAGTGGGCGAAACGAGAAACGTGTTGGCGTAAAGCAAAAGAGATTGAGATTCCGCTCAGCGACCAATTTGCTGCTACATTGATTGCAAAGGAAGAGGAAAAAGAAGACCAACGTGCAGCAAAAAAGGATCAAAAGCAGATGAATCAGGTTTCGGCTATGATTCGGGTTGCAGAATATGGAACTGCGAATTGGAGGAAGCTTCTGAGCTGGGGAATAGAAAACCATATCCTGACTCCGCAGGAAATATCTTTCATAAGAGTTGCAATCTCAATGGAAAGTGGGAAATTCCCCAGTGAGAAACAATGCGCACGAATACTGCAGATTCTGGACAGAGCACGAATTGAGGGATTCCCAGATTGACAGAATATAAACCCCGTTAAACGGGAGGTGTGATTATGCCAAACTATTTGGATTTATTTGCAGGAGCTGGTGGGTTGTCTGAAGGGTTTGTTCAGGCAGGCTATACTCCTGTTGCTCATGTTGAAATGGATGAAGCAGCATGTTTCACCCTTAAAACACGGGCTGCTTATCATTGGCTGAGAAAAAGCCGTGATTTAAAGCCATATTATCAATATATCGCAGGTGAATTATCCCGTGAGGAGCTGTATGGATGTGTTCCAAAGGCTGTTCTTGATACGGTTCTGAATGTCGAGATCTCAGAAGATACGATTCCAGAACTGTTTAGGACCATCGATAACCTTATTGGAAATGAAGGACTGGATCTCATCGTTGGCGGACCTCCTTGCCAGGCATATTCTCTTGTGGGACGAGCTCGCTCTGAAAATGGTATGGTGGGTGACAAGCGTAATTATCTGTATAAACTGTACGCAGAATTTTTAAAGCATTTTAGCCCCAAATTCTTTGTCTTTGAAAATGTCACTGGCTTGCTTTCGGCGAAAGAAGATGACGGAACCTTTCATTTTGATAATATGCGGGCTCTGTTTCGCGAATATGGGTACTCTACAGAGTATAGGGTCCTAAAGGCAACTGACTATGGTGTCCTTCAAAACAGAAAGAGGGTTATCCTGATCGGAAAAAAGGGGGTAAACGAGAGCGACTTTTATCCCGATATTCCGAAGGTAGATACGGCAGGGATTACTGTTTCTGAAATCTTTGCAGATCTTCCTGCATTGCATGCGGGTGAAGGAAAGGTTGGTCCCGTAAAACCGCTAGGCTACAGTGGCAATTACTTATATAACATGAGGATAAAAGATATCGATGAAATAACATTTCATACAGCAAGACCTCATACCGACCAAGATCTGACTATCTATAGATTAGTAGTAGATACATGGAATAAAGAACACAAGAGGATCGATTATCCTGATCTTCCAGAAGAACTCCGTACTCACAAGAATACGACTGCATTTCTGGATCGGTTTAAAGTTGTTGCGGGAGACCTTCCCTGCTCGCAAACTGTTGTAGCTCATATTTCCAGAGATGGACATTATTATATTCATCCTAGTCTGGAACAGAATCGGTCGTTGACACCGCGAGAAGCCGCTCGTTTACAGACGTTCCCTGACAGCTATTACTTTGAGTCCAAGAAAGATATTCCAGGCAGAACGGCCGCTTTTAAGCAAATTGGCAATGCTGTTCCTGTTGGCTTGGCGTATTCAATTGCAGATGCATTAAAAAGCAAATTGACCTAATGGGCACGTTGACATGGATGTTCATGATAAAAAAAACCGCAGCTACAATATGTCGCGGATAAAAGGTAAAGATACAAAGCCTGAAGAAATCGTCCGAAAATATCTGTTTTCCAAGGGGTTTCGTTACCGTAAGAATGATAAGAGATTACCAGGAAAGCCTGATATAGTTCTGCCGAAATATTAAACTGTAGTATTTGTGAACGGTTGTTTTTGGCATAAGCACGAAGGCTGTAAGTACTTCGTTTGGCCGCAGAGCAACAAGGAATTCTGGAAAGATAAAATCCAGGGAACAGTAGCGAGAGATATAAAGAATAAATCAAGTCTTAGCGAAGCAGGATGGCGTGTACTTACGGTATGGGAATGCGAACTAAAGCCCGATAAACGTGATACGACATTGCATAAGCTCTGTGTTGATATTTGTGATCGAAAAGAATAAGGTGAAAACAATGAACGGAAGATCGTATTACTCTGCTCCAATTACGGAGTTTTTAGAGGAATCTCCTTATAGTGTTTTGGGAAAAATGGCTGAATGCAATCCCTTTGATCTGACAGACATGCAAAGATTTGCTTGGGGAGAGGAAATCTCTATTTTGAAAGACCAATTGCAAGGAGTTGAAGATGGCCGAATTCTTTTCGAATATACGATTCCCCGCATGGGAAAACGTGTGGACACCGTTCTGCTGTATAAAGGTCTTGTTATACTTCTTGAGTTCAAGGTTGGAGACAACGAGTATAAAAAAGCGCCTTTCGATCAAGTGCTTGATTATGCTTTAGATTTAAAGAATTTCCAGTCTGGCTGTGAGGATGTCATTATTGTGCCTATTGCGGTTCCTACTGAAGGAGAAAGCAAACAGTTTGAAATAGAAAAATATCCTGACGGGGTTTTATACCCGATTGGAGCAAATCGAAACACTATTCGTAAAGTTATAGAATATGTGGCCGAAGAATACAAACAGCCCGAATTTAATTATTGCGCCTGGGAAGAGGCTGAATACAGGCCTACACCGACGATTGTTGAAGCTGCACAGGCTTTGTATAGCAGTCATAAAGTCGAAGAAATAAGTCGTAGTGATGCCAAAGCTCATAATCTTACCGTTACATCCGATGCAATCAAGGAAATAATTGATCACAGTAAGATGATGAAACGGAAGTCTATCATATTTGTCACAGGTGTACCTGGAGCTGGTAAAACTCTAATTGGTTTGAACTTGGCAAGCGAGTTTCACAACAATGCCGAGGGGGAGCATGCTGTTTTCTTGTCTGGGAATTTGCCACTTGTGACCGTATTACAAGAGGCGTTAGCACGTGATAAGGTTCAGAGAGAAGTAGAGAACGGTATAAGAATAAGTAAAGCGGAAGCCAGACGAGAAGTAAACAGTTTTATCCAGATAATCCATCACTACAGAGATGAGTATGTTGGTAATGATCGAAAGCCGACGGAACATGTAACCATTTTTGATGAATCTCAAAGATCATGGACTAAAGAAGAGCTCACGTCATTTATGGAAAAGAAGCAAGGAATTCGCGGATTTGTGTACAGCGAGCCAGAGTTCCTGATTAGTACGATGGATCGTCTTGATGATTGGGGCGTGATAGTGTGTCTGGTTGGCGGAGGCCAGGAGATAAACAAGGGCGAAGCTGGAATGCCTGAATGGTTTGACTCGCTTCAGAGAAGTTTCTCAGGCTGGGATATCTACACTGCAGATAATATCAAAGATGAAGAATATCTTAGAGGACGTTCTTGGGAGTCGTTAGTTTCTGGCCTTAATGTTTATATTAATTCAGACTTGTATCTGAGTACGTCTATGCGATCTTTCCGAAGCGAAAACGTCTCTGCTTTGGTGAAATACATCTTGGACAATGATGTTTCCAAGGCCGAGACCATCTACGCCCAAATACAAGACAAATACCCTATACGTATAACCCGTAATCTGGATAAAGCAAAATCTTGGGTGCAAACCATGGCACGCGGGACTGAGAGATATGGCGTTCTCGCGAGTAGTAACGCCGCACGTCTTAAACCGTACGGGGTGGTCTATGCAAATGATCGTTCGAGTATATCTCCAGAAAACTGGTTTTTGAATCAAAAGGACGATCTTCGTTCAAGTTGTTTTCTGGAGGCAGTAGCGTCTGAATTCGAAACACAAGGCTTGGAATTGGACTATACAATAGTGGGGTGGGATGCCGATTTTAGGATTGAAAATGGGAAATGGATTGCTTATCAGATGAGCACTCGAAAATCACCTCCCGATTGGTCGCCGATAAAAAAGGAAGAAAACATTCTCTTTATGAAGAACGCATACAGAGTATTGCTGACACGCGCAAGACAAGGGTTTGTGATTTTCATTCCTGAAGGCTGTGATACGGATATAACACGCAAACGGGAAAACTATGACTTTACTTACAACTACTTAAAGAGTATTGGTATTCCAGAGATTTAGAAAGCGTGATTGGTATGTCAAATGAACTCATAGAAAATAACGCTGCCGCGCTGCAGAGTATGCGAAAGCTGGAGCTAAGCCCTGCTTTGTTCGATGAAGAAACTTCTCTGACGAACTATACGAAACTACCAATCTCCAGGATCCCTGCTCTGGGAACTTCCTTTGAACCAATTGCCTCTGCAGTGCAGAAAGTAGTTGGTGGCTCTGGCGCAATCACTGGCCTATATAAGGTCACTATACCCAGTGGTACTCATCTCGCAGAATTCAAGAGCGGCGTCGGCAATCTTGGAACAGCGTTGGATGCCAATAATCAGATCGCAGGGCAAGCGGTTCTCAATCCGCTTGTCTGTAACCCGACCATGATTTTCATGGCAGCTGCTCTTGCGAACATCGACAAGAAACTCGATGCCATCCAGGAATTACAGCAGGAGATGATGGATTTCCTGGTTCAGAAGGAACGGGCTGAACTACGCGGCAACCTGATCTTTCTCTCGGATATCCTGAACAATTACAGATTCAACTGGAACAATGATATGTACAAGAACAGTAACCATATCAAAGTTCTGGACATCCGACAGACGGCAGAACAGAAAATCCTCTTCTACAGAGACCAGATTTCATCCAAACTCAAGAAGAAATCCTTGATCCATAGCGATAAGGATGCAAAGAAGCAGATCGATTCAATCCAATCAGCTTTTAAGGAATATCAGCTGGCGCTATATACGCATAGCTTCTCCTCTTTCCTGGATGTTATGCTGGTGGGCAACTATGCTTCTGAGTATCTGAGCGGAATTAAACAGAAGATTGAGAGTTATTCCTGGCAATATCGGGAACTGTATACGAAGTGCTAAGACCAGCTGGAGGCGTATTTCAGTTCTTCTATTCAATCTACGCTGCTAAAAGAGCTCAAGAGTGTGAGCAAGGCTACTGGTGAAGCAATTGCCAAAGTTCCTGTTCTCAGCAAAGGGCCTGTGGATGAGGCTTTGATTGAGGCTGGAAGCAAGTTGGACAGGCTTGAAACACAGAGAACTGTCCAGCAGCTTCGAAAACTGGTTGACCGCCAAAGCAGCTGTGTCAGACCTTTTGTAGAGAATATTGAGACGGTAGACCGACTCTATAATCATTCCATCAGCATGGTTTTTGATAAAGATACCGTCTATCTCGGAGTTGCGGAAGAGGCATCCTAAGACAATACAGGAAGTGTGATGAGTATGGCTAAAACAAAATCGAAGGACCCCATCAAGATAAAGCGCCGTGTCTGGGAACTGCAGTCTCAGTGTATGCATGACGGTAAGGAAATCTGGACTCCTGAGATCGTGACCAAGGTCATTGAGAAACTTGAGGAAGAAAAGCTGGACAATGGTAAGCCTAAGCTGAAACGCTGGGCTTGGTGCGTGCACGATAAGGACTACGTTCTTGAGGAAAACATAGAGCAGCTGCGCTTGAAAGGCCCCACTTCTACTTTGAAGATTGGGGATCCTCGGCCTGCCCATATTCATCTTGCTCTGGAATTTGAAAATGCCGTATACAACACTCATCTCCAGAAAATATCTGGTCTGCCAATAGAATTTGTCCGCAAGCCGAATGCAAAGTATAACCAATTCATGGCTATAGCAACTTACTTGTCGCATTGTCGTGCCGAGGAGAAGGCAAAAGGTAAGCACCAGTATCCCGTTGAAGAGATCCATTACAAAGGCTTTGACTATGTGGAGGAGGTCAGGAAGTATCTTGCAGTACGGGACAAAAGAGAAGCCGAAATAAGAAAATCGCCGCGTTATCTTGACGATTCGACGATTAACAGGATCGAACGAGGAGAATTGAGCGTTGAAGAAGCAAAGGAAATGATCAAAGACACGGAAGGCTTTGCATACTTCCTTCGATATGAGAAAGAGTTTCGCGCTGCACGAACTGAGTTTGTTAAACGTCACTATGA
>ODAI010928097.1_pt1 | contig 14136 bp, 10 predicted proteins | sample 1539321 | NCBI WGS metagenome assembly ODAI01 (sample SAMN02144231, study PRJEB22623) | gut metagenome | biome: sheep rumen | host: Ovis aries | place: New Zealand
GTGGACAACCCCGTGTCACTCTACGCCGCTACAAAAAAGAGCAATGAACTGATGGCGCATGCCTATTCAAAACTATACAACATACCTTCTACCGGACTGCGTTTCTTTACAGTCTATGGCCCAGCCGGACGCCCTGACATGGCTTATTTCGGTTTCACCGACAAGCTTCGCAATGGCAAGACAATACAGATTTTCAATTACGGCCATTGCAAGCGCGACTTCACCTATGTTGACGACATCGTAGAGGGAATTGTCCGTGTCATGCAGCACGCTCCCGAAAAACAGACAGGAGATGACGGGCTTCCCGTTCCGCCTTACAAAGTCTATAACATCGGCAACAACAGTCCCGAAAACCTTCTGGACTTCGTCACCATTCTGCAAGAAGAACTTATCAAGGCTAAAGTCTTGCCTCAAGACTATGATTTTGAATCCCACAAGGAACTCGTGCCTATGCAACCCGGTGACGTTCCCGTAACCTATGCAGACACTACACCACTTGAACAGGACTTCGGATTTAAGCCATCCACACCGCTAAGGCAGGGACTGAGAGCATTTGCGGAATGGTATGCCAACTTTTACGGAACAGCAAAATGAAATTTATCTCATGGAATGTCAACGGCCTTCGTGCATGTGAAGGCAAAGGGTTCAGCAAAATATTCAATGAACTTGACGCAGACTTCTTCTGTCTGCAAGAAACAAAGATGCAGGAAGGACAACTCGACTTGCCTTTCATGGGATATCAGTCATACTGGAATTACGCAGAGAAAAAAGGCTATTCGGGCACAGCGATCTACACCAGACATCAACCCCAAAGCGTAAGACTCGGAATGGGTATCGACGAACACGACCACGAGGGGCGTATCATCACTCTGGAATATGAAAATTTCTATCTCATGACTGTTTATGTCCCTAATTCGCAGGACGGACTGAAAAGACTGGAGTACAGAATGCGCTGGGAAGATGACTTCAGGAACTATGTCCTGTCACTGGACAAAGAAAAACCTGTCATAATCTGCGGTGACCTAAATGTGGCTCATCAGGAAATAGACCTCAAGACCCCTAAAAGCAACCGCCACAACGCAGGTTTCACAGACGAGGAACGGGAAAAGATGACAATACTTCTGAGTAACGGCCTGACCGACAGCTTCCGTTATCTGTATCCAGAACAAAAAGACATCTATTCATGGTGGTCATACCGTTTCCATGCGCGAGAGAAAAACGCAGGATGGCGTATAGACTACTTCTTGGTGTCTGACAGATTACAGACAGCTATAACAGACGCTAAGATACTGACCGACATCCACGGCAGCGACCATTGTCCGGTTGAATTAGACATCTTCTGATAGCTACAAGATAATTACCTTGATGTAATCTTTCAGATGATAGATACCATTTCCCATACCGTTTTGGGAATCACATATCAGTATCACCGTCTGGTGTCCATTGCTCAATTGTGGTCCGAGGCACATACCCTCGAAATTTGCATAATTCATTTTAGATACTGACAGACCTGTTGAAAAACTGCAAATTTCTGTTTTAGGCAGGAAGTGGTCTAACGGCAGCCGTGACAATGGCTGGGACACATCGTCAAGTGCTTCCACATCATCCAAATCTATCCAAAAAATTCGGATAGACGTTTTTGCCCCAATATAACTTTTCGGAACAGAAAGTTCACGTTCCATCACCAAAAATTGGTTGCTACCCAAAGCCAGCATTGCAGATACACCATGAGCATAGTATTTGACATCTGATTGCAATAACGGTTTTTCCATTAAATAAGGTACTTGCGCACAAACCGACATTGTACTGTCAAAACAAATCATACGCAATGGTATCTGATTATCACCAGCCTTGCCGTCAATGCGCAAAGCGCTCTCAGTCGTTGTGTAAAACATATTGGAATCGGAAGCGTAAGTCAGCGCCTCAAAGCCTTGGTTAGGCACAATACTGTCTTTTGAGAACATCAATGGCACTTCCAGTTGCCTGCCGGTTTTCTCGCCCTCCATAGAATACTCAGAGATAGTTTGGTTTGCCTCGCTGGCAATCCAGACAGACTGGCATTGCGGCAAATAAACTATATCCTCGCAATCTTCTGCAGATTTTTCCTGAACGCCTTTAAAAGAACTGCGCTTTACAGACAACACCTTACCTTTAATCGTATCCAACTCTATGTGCATGACATAAAAACCGCCCGAAGGACTCTTATCGTCAACCACAGCATAGTCATCGTTACCTAAAGGGACAATACCACTGTAATTGGCTGACGGTATCTTCCAATCAGCCATAGATTGGGAGGAAAGCAACTTGACATCCTTTTGAGATTTCTTCATAACCTCCTTGAGTGCTTGGGAAACTTTCTTTCGGGTATTCTTGACTTGACTGTTAATGTCATCTTTTATTTCGTCAGGAACATATTTATCATACTGTTTCTTGGCCGCTGCAACCTTCTGCGCAGCCGCCAAAGCGCCCATAAACGGCAAGCCTACCGCCGAACCGATTATCGCCGCCGCAGGAAGGGCAACCTTGGCAATCTTTGCCACTTTCTCACTATCGCCAGGGATAACTGACGTAATAACCGAGTCCTGAGATTTTGAGCCAGGAGCTATAATCTCACGGCCTGCCTCTAAGTACACATCCAACTTAGATGCTTTTACTGCAGAGTCTTGCCCGGCATTTCGGGCGATGGCAGAATCCTTTGCTATAACTTTTACAGTATCTGCCTTAACAGAATCCTGCTGAGCATAAACACAAGCTGCTGCCAGGATAGAAATGAACAACAAAATACAACGTCTCATGATTCTATTTTACTGATATCTTCTTAGCGTCTGTCCGAGCGGAGAACTCCGGTGAATAAACGCATTGAACAACTGGGGCTGATGTTGAAAAATCACCAGTCCGGTCTATATTGTATGTCTCATACAGCACATGCCTGCCTTTGCTTAACTGTTGGAAGAAATATTGAAGTGAGACATCGTCTACCTCACGGTAACATCCGCTCCGCCATGAGTAACCAGACAATACTTCTTGAGGTTCGAGACATGCTGCTTTACCAACTTTCAAAGACACAAAGTCATAATCGCGGCTTGCTGATAAATCGTAACGGACGCGCAGCACATCACCCTTATGAAGCAGCGTAGCCCCAGACAATTCCTGCCAGGCATTTCCACGCTGGACTTCATAAGTACATTGTAAAGATAATCCTGAAGACATCTCCTGAACCTCTGAGACAGGCGCAGTATACTTAGCATACACTGCGGCAAAAGACACCTGATTATCAGGCTTAGAGAAAATCACTTTACTCGGAATTTGCCTGTTGACCGGCACCGATTTAAAGATATAGCCTAATGTGGCACTCTCTTTCATGTCAGTAGCTTCTACAACCTCCCTATGGCTCTCATCCGGGTAGACAACTGTAATTTGTGGTATTTGGGCAAACTGATCAAGCCTATTCTTGTCCATCGAGAACAAGTAATAGATAGCATCCACAGCTGCACGCGGGTTGTTCCAACTCTGAGTGCGCTTTGACTGCAGCAACCATTGCTGCATCTCTTTCTTTTCTTTATCATACACACCCATATTATCAATTGCTTCCAATGTGGCCACCTGTGTAGGAATACGATAAGACTCGTAAAAAGACGGTGCGCGTCGGGTGTCAAAATATCTTCCCATCTCTGCACTGTAGACGGTATGCTCCATCAAACTTTGCAACGTCGTTATAGCAGCATTCTTCCTATGATAAGCAGATAGCACCCTTGTTGCTAACGCCTTGGAGTACATATCATAATGTGAGACGCTCGTTTCCAACCGTTTGAGCAGATACACCATATTGGCATTCGTCGGCTGATTCATTAAAGCAGAAATATATAGATAACGCAATATCGTATGAGGAATAGTGATACGCGTTTTATTCTTTTTCTCAAACCTTTTGCATTCGGCTATCCATTTCGACATTTCGTTATCCATATATGACAATGCACCGGTCATGGATTTCTGCATTTTTTCCGGCAAACACGATGAGGCTACAGCATATAAACGTGCCATCATCTCTGCCACATCCACAGTCATTTGGAAATTATCAGGCATACCTTTATACCAACTCCACGCGCCGGAAGAAGACTGTAAGTCGAGCAACCTATCCAGATAGCTAAGACGCTTATATGACAATGACACGGAATCAAACAACTGAGACAAATTCTCCAATCGGGAACGTTCGGCATCAGCAGAAGCCACCCATGGGGTTTCGTTGAGAACGATCTGTTTCAACTCTGCATTGCGTTCCAACAATAAAAAGACCGAATCGACATTACCTGAATTACGCCACCGTTCAGTCAAAGCCAAAATCGCAGGGTGCCGCTGCACTTCCCTTGCTGCCAAAGTCAAAGCATAGAAAGACGATGCCAAGGAATGAGCATTCCATGATATTGGACGTAATACAGAAGGTAAGGCTTCAACTGCAGCCCACACAGGATTAGCCGTATATTCCACCATCATCTTTCTGTGAGACGATGACGTTTTTCTGAAAGTCGCCTCATCAGGAATCTCTATAGTTTGTATACCACCTTGATTTAATGACAATGGATATGTTTCGGTTACCTCCTGCAAGTCTTCTAACACCGGCAAATAATATTGCTCACCATCACTGAAAGAACTGCCTTTAGCTACAAACCTGCATATCAGTAAGGGATATTGTGATGACGGCTGAACATCAAATGCAATATCGGTTTCTTCGGAAGCGTTAACATCAAACGATTTATCCTCACGAAAAATAGTCTTCATAGTAGTAGGGTCAATGAGTGTAAAGGTTATCGTACCTTCCTGTATTTTTTCAGAGGCATTTCTAATTGCCGCAACGATTACACTCTTATCACCTACACGAAGGAACCGAGGCATATTGACTTGTACCATAAAGTCTTTGGAGGCTATCACAGTCGTATCCATCTGTCCGTAATTCATAATCTTATCATGGGCCACAGCGCGGAAGTTCCACTGTGTCAGAGATTGTGGCAAACGGAAAGTCAATTGAGCTTCACCTTTTTCATTGGTTGTCAAACCAGAACAGAAGAAGGCTGTTTCACTGAAATCTGTTCGCAAGGTAAGTGAAACATCTTCTTCAGATTTGGATTCTTCATTTGCCTGTACGGCCACTTGTTTAGACATGGCAGCCTCTTCCGTCACAACAGCAGCATCAGCCATCATCTCCATAGTCTTCAAGCCTTTAACTCTCATATTACGCATAGGAGCAGCAGAAGTAAGCAACATTCCATGTCCTATAGATGACATAAACATTAACAGTTCTTCGTCAAAATGGCTGAATTCCCATGTTTTTGCCTTAACAGTCTTCAGCCTTTGTTGCACATTCATATGAACTGTATTCAAGAATGGATAAGTCCAACGGTGCTGGCGCACATTCCGCCAGAAAGAAAGACTGAAATTTCTGTCTTGTTTATATATTTTATCCAATGAAGCATCATACATAGTTGCCAATATGGAAGCCTCAACTGGTTTGTTCTTTCTCAAAACCTGTAAGGTCCATGTCTCTTGCTGACCGGGATGCAATCTGTCACGGAAAGTCTTCCATCGCAATTGAAGTTTCTTGTCAGGCTCCGGCTTTTTTATCGTAACTGCTTCAGAATACACCTTACCGTCTTTAACAAAGGTAAACACAGCTTGTAAGCCATCACCATATTCTTCTTTATACTCATATTTTAATACTGTCGCGCTATGATTCAGTTTTATTTGTTCGCTTTTTATCAGTTTGTCATTGGCGAAGCAGTCATAATGCATATACACATCATTCAAAGAAGAACCGACCAAAACTGAAACAGGCTCTTCAAAAGAGCTACTTGTTGCATAAACAAGCAACGGTTGCTGGTCAACCTCTGTATCTTTTAATGAGAAAACAATAAAGTCGTGCCGTAGGACAACAAGAGAATCATTTCTGTCAGCCGGTAATGCAAGCAACTGATATTTGCCTGACGGTAATTTCTTAATAAGATTCACAGAAAGAGGAACATTCATTTTCCATTCTTGTGTGGAAATTAACTGCTTGTCTTTATATAAAAGTACTTTCGCATTACCTGCGATTTCTGTGCCTTGCGCATTTTGCTGCTTAATCATAAATGAAGAAAAACGCTCCTTACATATCCGCTTGGGCAATGTTGTTGACATCGTTGCCGGGCGATTGCCTGCATATATGGAATACGATGCAGTTTCTGTCTCTCCGTTCTCTGTCGTAACTCTGACATCACATCCAAATTGATAAAAGCGTGGATTAACATCTGTGTCAATTGTCAATATTATGGGGACCTGAAAGCGACCTTTCTCATCAGTAAAGACCGTATCCCGAACCAAATCAACAACTGCCTGATGATAGTAATACCAAAAAGCCTCAGACCGCTTGACAGTATAAGCCACAGGAGTATTCGCAATAGGAAATCCGCTATATGTTTTTGCTATACCACGAAGGATAACCGTATCTCCAGGCATGTATGACTGTTTCACGTCTTCAATAGTAACGCTAAATGTCGGACGTTTGTATTCTTCCACTTTAAAGCGTACATGTCCGCCCATATCACCCAAAACGCTGAATGTGCCATTCAAGCAATGTTCAGGCAATACAAATGAAGCTTTGAACGAACCATAGTCATCTGTTTCTATAGTCTGTACGGAAAGTCCTTTGTTATTCGTATCCAGTAATTTTATCTTAACACTTCTTTGGGTGAGAGTCTTTACTTCATCCATATGCTTTTCATACACAAAACCGCCGACATAAACAGTTTGTCCCGGACGATATATGGCACGGTCTGTGTAGAGTTGCATCAAGTTTTGAGCTTCCTGTGGAGTATATATTGTATAGTGATTCTTATCTAAATACAACCCCGGACAATAACTGTCGCCTTGGGCAACAGGAAACATGGTCTTTTGACCTTGGTCGGCTTGAGCAATTAGCAACTCTCCACGACTGTCAGTTGTCAATGTCTTGTAGAGTGTCCTGTTTCTATCGGAAGAACGCAATACAACCTGTGCCTGAGACAACGACTTACCACTCTCCGCATCACTGACTACGACCCGGACAGTCTGGTCTGGAAGAGGTATGGTCATAATGTGAATTGATGTCACATACAATAATTGTAACGGAGAACTTATTCCCATACCTTTCAGTTGAACCAGATATACACCAGGTTCTTTCAGGTTATAATCAATTTCAGTTTTCGTCCATTGGGCAGGCTTGCCTTTTGGCAAGGAAAAAGGGATTTCCTTGATGATTTCCTTTGCCTGACTCTTCCATGCTTCTTGATTATTCTTTAATACCATCGGCGACTGCGCGGTATAGGACGTCTTGTAAAACACCAAACTCCCCTGTGTTATATTCCTGCCTTCTATAGTTGCCTTACTTTGATGTGAGGGTATAAGTTGCTTACGCTGCAGGGTAACATTCAGCCATGGCTGTTGAAGAAGGCTAAGTCTGTTTTGCAATTGTCCGATGATCTTGCTTTGAGGATAGGCGTTAATCGCTTTTAATAAAGTTTGATACGCAACCGTGTCTGCCTGCATCTCAGCCAAACGCAAATATGCTTCACTGCAAACATCTATATTGGAGAAACGTCTGGTAATATCTGTGTAAAAAGTTTCTTTCTTAGAATAAGGCATACACACATCAGCAGAATCCAACATTGAAAAAAGAACAGCCTCCTGCATTCCCGCACGACGATAAGACATAATTTCCCTGCGAAATATATCTCGGGTTATGGAATCTGTCCGTAGGTTTTCATCATTGAAAGTCTTTAACGCTGTAGCGGTATATTTGGTTACAATATTCAGCACATCGTCATTAAAATAACGATTATCTTCGCCCACAATCACAAAAGGCACATAGTCGGAAGCCTTCGCCGACAACAATACTGCCGGATTGCTCATTGCCTGAACAAAGTGATTTACGCTCTTGGATTTGGCGTCCTTATCCTCCACATCCGACAACATCTTATACAATGCTCCCAAAGCAACATGATATAATGATGACATCACCGGCGATTTTTCTTTGCTCAGGTATTTTTCTATGGTCGGGATATATGCCATGGCACTATCTGGAGAAATATCCTGATGCAATTGATATTTCATCAGCAGTGCTTTCATCAATTGTCCGCCATCACCCTTTTGACCTGACAGGGTTATAATCTGGTCAATCTTTTTGATGGTCGTTTGAGGCAAATCTTTTGAACGACTATTTTCCACCTCTTTCCACAATGCTATATATCTATCCGCAACCGCAGACAGTGTCATGAAAGACATTCCCAACAGCAGTAATGACTTGAGCAGGCTATTCATAATAATAGTTATTCTACTTTTGTGCTCACTTGAGCAGGTTGTCTTGAAAATGTTTTATTGCTAGCGTCGTTCCGTCAAATTCTCCATATGTAAATTTGGTTACCCAATCGCCCAGAATGACAAAACGACTCCGATCATTCAGCATTAAGTCTACGTCCACATGACGATGGCCATATATAAAGTAATCTGTATCAGGATATGACTTTAGAAGTTCTTTGGAGAAACGGTATATGCCGTCTTTTTCAGGTCCGTCAAAAAAACCTTCCATTATTTCGTGTTTCAAACGGCTGCGCCGAGCCCATTCCTGACCGAACCCGATTCCCCAACGGGGATGAACAGCCGCAAACATTTTCTGACATATTTTATTATGGAATATGCTCCTTAATATCAAATAGTGTTTTTCTGTGTTATCCAGTCCGTCACCATGAGCCATACAAAAGTTCTTTTCACCCAGCTTGATTAGCAACATCTCTCTGTGAAGGATAACTCCGCATTCCTTTTCAAGATAATCACCACACCACAAATCATGATTACCGGTAAAGAAATGAACTTCTATCCCTTTGTCTGTCAACGCGCTGATTTTACCAAGCAGTCGTGTAAAGCCTTTCGGCACGACATAGCGATACTCATGCCAGAAATCAAACATATCTCCCAGCATATAAACCGCTGAGGCCTCACTCTCTATCTGGTCCAGAAAATGAACCACTCGCAATTCCTGGCGTCTGCCATCGGGAATCGCCCATGAGCCCAAATGGGCATCACTGAGAAAATATATTTTTTTCATCGTCAGAGTATTCCTAAATCTGCCTTTGCCTGCTCGCTCATCATCGTCTCGTCCCAAGCCGGCTCAAACACAATATTGACATTCGCCTCCGTAACTTCATGGATGCCCATCAGTTTCTGGCGCACATCCTCCACAATATAATCAGCCATCGGGCAACCTGGTGCCGTCAATGTCATATCCACATCCAGTGTACCAGTTGCGCTATTGAAATCAATTTTATAAATCAATCCCAAGTCATATATATTCACAGGTATCTCTGGGTCATAAACCGTGCGCAACACTTCTACAATCTGATCCTCTATTGTCTGTGTCTGTTCTTGTACGTTGTCTTTATTCTCTTCCATTTATCTATAATTTGTCATGTTCACCATAACTGTAATAACCTTTTCCTGTCACTATCAAATGATCTACAAATCTTATACCAACAGCCTCGCATGCCTTCTTGACACGCATTGTCAGCATATCGTCTTCCTTGCTCGGTTTAAGCACTCCGGAAGGATGGTTATGCGCTATTGCCATTGCCACGGCATTTTTCGACAGTACAAATCTCAGTGCCACCCTTGGGTCTACTACCGTCGATGTGTAGCCGCCTAATGCAATCTGTTTATCGCCCATATAGTGCAAGTGCCGGTCTAATGCCAGTACATAACACACTTCTGTGGATAGGTCGCGCATCTTATTCACCAGTAAGTTATATATCGCAACAGGACTGTCGTACGCCTTTTCCTCAGCAATCTCGACACTGGCACGGCGTTTTGCCAGTTCTATCGCAGCCAGGAGACTTATAGCTTTTGCAGGTCCTATTCCTTTATATTGTATCAAGTCCTCATAACTCAGTCTGCACAAGCGGTCCAGACTGTTTCCGTTCTCTTCCAATATGCGGTTCATCAGGGACACCGCGTCTTCGTCTTTTTGCCCGCTGCGTATCAGTATCGCCAGCAATTCAGCAAGACTCAATACATTCGCCCCGTATTTCACCATTTTCTCACGTGGACGTGACTCTTCACTCCATTCACTAATCGTTTTGTGTGTCTTCATATAGCGGTTAAGATGTACGATTTTTCTGCTATAGCTTATTTGTAGAAATTCTTTTTGAAAGCTCCAAACTCTCCCTCACGCATGATGCAACGTCGCCACCATGCCCACAGAAATCCCAATCCGTATCCACCCAGCTGAACGAAAGCGGCAGGTATGGCCAAGACGCCCACAAGAAGGCTCTTTTCCTGGATGGTTGCACCGCAAAATATCAACAAGGCGTAAAACAATAAGGGAATTAGTGCATACACCCAGAACAGGCTGGCCAGCAGCAGTACAATCACTCCCAGCGTAAATGCAGCTGGAAGCATATGTACCAGTTTCAGCGTACCCGGATGACGCTTAGTCAAATTTATTCGGGCTATTCCCGAATTGACAACCTGTCGGAAGAATTTACGGAAATCGGTGCGACGCTTATGCCACACCCACGCATCAGGAAACAAGCGACAAGAGTAACCGTTCTCAAAAACTCTGTAACTTAAATCTATGTCCTCGCCGAACCGCATATCTGAAAAGCCTCCAAGTTGTTTGTAAACCGAAGTCTGCATGCCCATATTGAAACTACGGGGATAAAATTTATCAAGTTTCTTCTTGCCGCCTCTTATGCCACCTGTAGTGAAAAAACTTGTCATCGTATAATTGACGGCTTTCTGCAAAGGTGTAAATGCAGCATTGGCTCTGTCCGGTCCACCGAATGCATCACACGGCTCTCTATCCAGCTCAGCCTCGACAGCCGTCAGGTAGCCTTCAGGTATCACACAATCTGAGTCTAATATCAGAACATACTCACCGTGACATGCCTCAACGCCCATGTTTCGTGCAGCTGACGGACCGCCGTTCTCTTTCCAGAGATAACAGATATCCAGCCGATCTTTATACCTTTCCACAACATCCTTACATGGGTTTTGCGAACCATCCTCAACGATAACGACCTCAAAATCCTTTATCTTCTGGTTTACAAGTCCCGCCAACAACTCGTCCACTTCGTCTGGTCGGTTATATACTGGTATTATTATTGAGTACTTCATAACCTTGCAAAAATAAAAAGAAAAAAGGGAATACCTGACACGGAATTCCCTTTATTTTCGTTTGTCTGCCTTTTAAGGCACTGCTTTTTGCTTTTATCCTTTCACACGGTTGACATATGAACCGTCACGGGTGTCAACCTCAATGAGTTCGCCTTCGTTAATAAACAAGGGCACCTTAACTTCAACTCCGGTTTCCACTTTAGCGGGTTTAAGTGTATTGGTTGCTGTGTCACCTTTCAAACCCGGCTCTGTATAAACAACTTTCAGCACAGTCTTCACAGGCATTTCTGCAAAGAGGATAGTGTCAGTAGACGCATCTTTCACAACTTCCAGCACATCACCTTCCTTCATGTAATCCACGCCTGTAATCATATCTTTGGAGATAGCCACGTCATCCCATGTCTCCTGATTCAGCAAATGCATCATATCACCTTCTGCATAAGAAAATTGATAAGCGCGACGCTCTACACGCACGTCTTCCAACGCTTCGCCGATATTAAAGCGACGGTCCAAAACACGGCCGTCAACAACTGACTTTAACTTTGTGCGCATAAAAGTGTTACCTTTCCCAGGTTTTACATGGAGGAAATCTATACAAAAGAAGAGTTTGCCGTCCAGACGGATACATGTCCCGATTTTAATGTCTTGTGATTTAATCCTTTGTTTATTTAATATTGTTTATTCTCCCTAATGGCCTTTTAGCATACAAAAATACATAAATTCTTCTACCTGACCGCAAATGTCGGCGGAAAAGTTAGTTTTTATTCCTGCACGAGGCACAGACACCTTTGGCCATATAGTTTACAGAGTGCAGTGTATAGTCTTCCGGCAGTCTGACCAATGGAATAGGTATATCACTCATACAAAACGTACGTCCGCACACTTCACAATAAAAATGCACATGCAGGTCGTCGTCCGTCTGGCAGGAATGGCTCCGGCATAGTTCATATCTCACCGCTTCACTGCCGTCTTCCAGCACATGGACAAGATGATGTGCCTTGAACAATGTCAGACACCGCGATATGCTTGACTTGTCCAGCGTCTTCAGTATGTCCTCCAGTTCTTTCTGCGAAGTCGGGCGCCCTGCTCTGCCCAATGCCCTAGCAACGAGAATCCGGTTGGCAGTAGGGCGTACGCCGTGCTCCTTTATCAATTGCAGATACTCTTCATCGTAATGCTTTCCCATGGCTTCGTGCATAATGTCTCCGTGATATGGTTCACACCACAAAAATATAACAATTTAGCCAAATAATCGTATGTCAGCACTGTATTTGCAACCGGGTTGCAAAAAGATATTATTAACTTTGTCTCAAAATTCGAGGAATAATGACTACATGGATTGAATCTTTTTGGAATGCACTCATCATGATGGTTGCCGAAATGGCGCCTTATCTGCTGCTGGGCTTCTTCATTGCAGGACTGCTGCACACTTTTGTCTCTCACAATATATACTCCCGCCATCTTGCGCCACGCAACATGAAGAGTGTCTTTAAGGCGGCGTTACTGGGTATTCCGCTCCCGCTGTGTTCCTGCGGTGTCATTCCCACGAGCGTCTCTCTCCGCAAGGAGGGCGCCAGCCATGGTGCCTGCACCAGTTTTCTCATCGCGACACCACAGACTGGCGTTGACTCTATCGCTGCCACCTACTCCCTCATGGGCCTGCCCTTTGCCGTTATCCGTCCCATCGCTGCACTTGTCACAGCTATCTTCGGAGGCTGGATGGTCAACCGCTATGCCAAAGACGACGAGCACATCTCTGCCAAAACAGCAAACCAAGACGCTGATACCCCTTGCGACTGCGGAGACTCTTGTTGTGCAGGACATCATGAACTTCCCAATGACTCTTTTACCAACAAACTTATCGGTGCCTTGCGCTATGGTTTTGTCGACATGTTCCAAGACGTGGGCAAATGGCTTGTCATCGGTTTACTCATTGCAGCGCTCATCACTGTGGCTATCCCTAATGAATGGCTCGCAGCACTTCATGAGTACAAACTGCTGAACATGATTATCGTCCTAGCTGTTGCCATACCCATGTACGTATGCGCCACGGGCTCCATACCCATCGCAGTCTCGCTGATGGCAAAAGGACTGACACCCGGTGCCGCCCTTGTACTGCTCATGGCAGGTCCGGCTGTCAACAGTGCCAGCATTCTGGTCATCGGCAAGACCTTCGGCAGGCATACCCTGCGGCTATATATTCTGTCCATCATCATAGGTGCCGTCGTTTTCGGTCTGATGATTGACTATCTGCTCCCGCAGACATGGTTCGCCGTCAGCAGCAACTTCACCGAGGCAGCTCACTGTACCCATTGCCTGACAATATGGAATTGGATATGTATCATCGTCTTTTCCGCCCTCCTCATCAATGCCTTTACATTGCGTTTTCGACGCTCCCATTCTCTGAAACAGGGGAATCACTGCAAGGCAGACGGTAATCCGACTATTATATACAACGTCAGCGGCATGAATTGCAATCATTGCAAAAGCAGTGTGGAAAAATGTATCCTTGCCATCGCCGGAGTGGAGAAAGTTGATGTCGACCTTACCAACGGCAAAGCCTATGTCTCAGGCACACACGATAGCCAGACAGTTATTGACGCTGTCAACGCCATTGGTTTTGAATGTTCCTTAGCATAATTCTTCCCCATGAAGATACATGGCAAAGATTTATAGGCAAGTATTAATGGTATAACTTTTTATTATTCATTTCAGCACCTTCTTTGCCGTGCCGTCGTTGTAGCGGATGATGTTCATGCCCTTCCGCGGCTCCGTCAGGCGCCTGCCCTGAAGGTCGTACCACCCTGAAGGCTTGACGCCGTCATCTGCCTTGACCGTGCTGATGCCGGTGGCTATCGCATCAAATTCCTGCTTCTGCTCCGTCTCTTCCATTTCGACAATCTGAGCAAAATATTTTCCCCAGCCGGCACGCTCGTAATTTCCCTTGCAGCCTACAGGGACATA
>ODAI011384379.1_pt1 | contig 14136 bp, 9 predicted proteins | sample 1539321 | NCBI WGS metagenome assembly ODAI01 (sample SAMN02144231, study PRJEB22623) | gut metagenome | biome: sheep rumen | host: Ovis aries | place: New Zealand
AAGCTTCAGCTGTTTTAAAAAGTTTTCATCATCGTTAGTCATGTCAAAATAAAACCAGTCGTCAATGTAGTTTTCTTTTGCAGCCCAATATGAGGTAGAAGTATCTCTGCGAATCATAACATACGAATTCTTTATAACTGAGTAACGCTTTCTGTTTAATACAAAAATTGCCGGTGATTTTACCAGAATAAAAAGAAATGCACCCGGTCCGTACAGTGCTTCCTGACGAAAATCTTTGTCGTGAACATGATTATATCCTATAGAACCAATATGAATCCCCATAAGCAAATTATACATCAGTTTTATAAATTTGCACAAAAAGATATGTAAAAAAACACAAAAGTAAATTGTGCTCTCATTTTTTTGAGCTAAACTGAATGTGAAAACTAAACAAGGGGGACTTTATGAAAAGAGACTTATCCCGAAAGGCTGGTGCACTATTTGCAGCTATGCTTATGCTTAGCTGTCTATGTTCAGCCAAAAGCAAAAAAGGAGAATCAACAATGAGCTTAAGCAAACATCTTTGGAAAAAGGTATCAACAGCCAATCCAATTTCGCCAAATGTATTTTGTGCCGACCCAACTTCTGTAGAATACCAGGGCAGAATCTATGTTTATGGAACAAATGACCACGAGCAGTATTTAAAAGCTCCCAAAAACACCTATGAAAAAATAAAATCTCTGGTATGTTTTTCTACAGATGATATGGTTAACTGGACTTATCACGGAGAAATTAATGTTGGAAAAATTGCTCCCTGGATTATAAACAGCTGGGCTCCTTCTATCTGTTCAAGAATCGAAGAAGACGGTCTTACTCATTTTTATTTATATTTTTCAAACAACGGAACCGGAGTTGGCGTAATTACGGCAACTTCTCCTTTAGGCCCGTGGAGCGATCCTCTTAAAAAGCCTCTGGTAAAGCAGGGCATGAAAGGACTAGAAACCTGCCCGAACCCCTTTGACCCTGGCGTTTGTATTGATGACAAGGGAGACGGCTGGCTTGTTTTTGGAGCCGGAATTGCAAAAAATGGCGGAACTAAGGCTATGCCGGGAAGTGCCCGAATTGCCAAGCTTGGTAAAGACATGATTTCCTTTGACAGCGAATTTGTTCAGATTAAAGCCCCTTACAATTTTGAAGCTAACGAAATTGATTATATAAACGGAACTTATGTTTATACCTACAATACCAGCTGGGATGAACGCACAGAATGGCCATTTTCAAATATTCCAAAAGCACCAACTTGTTCTATGTCTTATATGACAAGCAAAACTCCTTTGGAGACAGATTCATGGGTTTATCAGAAGCATTATTTTAAGAACCCGGGAGAAATGGGCTTGAATTACAGCAACAATCACACTCATTTACAGAAGTTCCAGGGTAAATGGTATCTGCTTTATCACACTCTCACTTTGCAGGAAAAGGCTCCAACCAAGGGCGGCTTCCGCAGCATGTGTGTAGATGAAATTCAGATTGATGAAGAGTCTGTCGATATTCACGAAACTACAGGCACAAGAAAAGGTTTGGCATCTATAAAAAATCTGAATCCTTTTGAAAAGGTTGATGGAACAACTATGTTTACTTCTGCGGGCATCTGGTATTCAGAGGCAGAAAATCCAGACAAAATTGCAGTTCAAGCTGAAGAAAACGGTGCCTGGATTTATCTTAGAAACGTAGATTTTGGAGATGGCGCAAATAGCATAAAAGCCGAATTAAGCGGCAGCGGGATTGTGCAGATTCGAGTAAACAAATCTACTCTTGTGGCAGCAACCCTTAAAGCAAAGCCGGCCAAAAATAGCGGAGAATATATAGAAGTTTCCGCAAAATTTGACCAGCCGCTTACAGGCCTGCAGGATATCTGCATTGCCTTTAGCAACAAAGGCGACCAGCTTAGAAGCTGGAAAGTCGAATAAAGGCAGGCTTTTCTTTACCTTCTGTATCAAACAAAAGTGGTGCATCTGAAATCTTATATTTACTAAGTGCTTTTTATGGGTTATTATAAATTATATAGTAAATCGTTTAACTAAATGGGAAACAGGGGTATATGATGAAAAAACACACTTTAGTTTTGTCTGATAAAACAGAAAAAGAAATTTCACCAGATATGGTTGGATTATTTTTTGAAGATATAAATTTTGCTGCCGATGGTGGACTTTATGCTGAAATGATAGAAAACCGTTCCTTCGAGGCTGTAAAAAGTCTTGGAGAGAATCATAATTATGTTTTGAGCGAAGATAATCTTTATGCCTGGTCCTTTTTGCCAGGAGATGGAGCTTATGCTGCTGATGGGGCTGGAGCTGGCAGTTCGAAAGCTGGATCTGAGTCTGGAGCTGCCGGGGAGAAGTCTGGCAGCTCAAAGGCACTTCAGATTTCTTTTAATGAACCTTTGAGCGAAAAAAATCCGCATTATTTAAGATTTACTGCAGAAAAAGACGGAGAAGGCTTTAAAAACAAAGCTTACGATGGAATTTCGCTGAAAAAAGGGATGAAGTACAAGCTGTCTTTTTATGCCCGCGAAGTTAACTATCCTGATGGAAAAATTTCTGTTTCAATTACAAAGGACGGAAAAAAATATGCGGAAAGCCTGATTAATTTTAAGGCAATTCAGAAGAGGCCAACTCAGTGGTACGATACAATTACAGTTTGCTGCGATACAATGGAATGGCAGAAATATGAAGCAGAATTAATTGCAGAAGCTGATATTCAAAAAGCTGATTTTGAAATTCGCCTTACTAAAGCAGGTTGTGTAGAATTTGACCTTATTTCTCTTATTCCAGAAGATGCAGTTGCCGGAATTTTCCGCAAAGATCTTTTTAATGCACTTGCAGATTTGCATCCGGCATTTATAAGGTTTCCTGGAGGCTGTATTGTAGAAGGAACCAGCCTTATGCGCCGTTATCAGTGGAAAAACACTGTTGGTGAGTTAAAAGATCGTAAAATTAATACAAGTCTTTGGGCTGTTCAGGGCGGAAATGTAATGACTGCCTGGGAAACTCCTGACTGTCATTATATGCAAAGCTATGGCATTGGATTTTACGAATATTTTTTACTTTGCGAGCTTTTATCATCAGAAAAAAGAGCTTGCAAACCTCTTCCTGTATTAAACATTGGAGTTGCCTGTCAGTTCCGTTCTTATCAGACTGTGCCGGTTGATTCAGAGGAATTTCAGCAGTATGTTCAGGATGCTTTAGACCTTATTGAGTTTGCAAACGGTCCTGTTACAAGCAAGTGGGGTGCTCTTCGCAAGCAGATGGGACATCCGGAAAGCTTTAATTTGGATATGATTGCAATTGGAAATGAGCAGTGGGAAAGTGGTGCTGTAGACCTGGCTCCACGGTATATAGCTTTTGAAAAGGCAATTCACGAAAAATATCCGGAAATTAAGTGTATTGGAACTGCTGGTCCTTTTGTAAAACACGAAATGCACACTGCTGCCTGGGAATTTTATCATCAGCAGGCAAAAAATAATAAGGATTTTGCTTACGCCGTTGATGAACATTATTATGTTGCTCCTGAATGGCTTTACGAAAATGTTGCATTTTATGATGATTACCCACGCGATGTATATGTTTTTGCCGGCGAATATGCTGCTCACGATGCAAATCTTTCGAATTCTGTAGAAGGAGGAGTTGCAGAAGCCGCTATGATGACTGGAATGGAACGAAATGGAGACCTTGTTCGTCTGGCCTCTTATGCACCACTTTTTAACAGAATGGGACATTCTCAGTGGACTCCAGACTTAATCTGGTTTGATGCAGATAAGGTTGTGCTTACACCAAGTTATTATGTTCAGAAATTATTTTCTGATTATGCTGGAACTAAAACTCTGGCTCTTGAAAATCAGGAAAAGAAATTACGCGAAGACAAGCTTTATATTTCTGCAGTTGTAGATGAAAAAAATGCAAAAATCATAAAGATTGCTAACGGTAGTGATGAAGAGCAGGAAATTTCTCTGGAAGCTTGTGATGGAAAGCCTCTGACTTCAAATACTGCCGAAATCGTTAGACTTGGCGCGGCTTCTGGTACAGCTAAGAAGGTTGTTCCAAGCGAAGCAATTTGCACGACAAACAATGGAAATAAGGCTGTAAGACCAGAGGATATGACTAATCTGGAAGCCTGCATTAAGCGCGGACCAGAGGAAGTAAAATATTCTGTTGCGTCAGGAAAGTTTGAAGGAAAGCTTTCTATTCCTGCTAAGAGTGTTATTGTTGTGAAGCTGTAGGAATTGGAAGTAAGGTGAGGGGCTTTCTTGTAGGGTGCCGCGGTGTTGAATGCCGCGGACCGGTAGGTCCGCCCTACTCCCCTCCCCTACTTCAAAATAGACTTTGGCAATAAGCTTACGTTGTTATTCAAATTTTCCTTTGCAATCCGGTGAGAATGAGAGGTTCGAACACTTGTTCCTTCCCCCTTTACGCTTTTTATTTCTATAGTTCCATGCATCAGGTTAATTAAAGACTTTGCAATATTGAGCCCCAGACCTGCGCTTGGAATTTCCCGGTTTATTTCATTATCTTCTCTTGAAAAATTATCATAAACATGAGGTAAAAATTCTTCAGAAATTCCAATTCCAGTATCTTCGCAAATAAACTCTATAATACATTCATCAGGACTTTTTCCCGGAAGCTGTCGCATGCCAAAAGAAATTGTTCCCCCTTCTGGTGTGTATTTTACGGCATTATGAACAATATTTAGTACAATATCTGTTGTGTGAACGATATCCTGATAGATATAAGGATGGGTAAGCTCACTCCAATATTCTACCTTAATATTTTTTGCTTCTGCAGCTTCTTTTACCATCTGATAAACCTGTTCTACTGCATTAGAAATGTCTGTAGGACTTTCATCCAGCTTTACTTCATCTTTTTCAAGCTTTGAAAGCTCGAAAACATTATTTATAAAGCAAAGCAGATATTCTTCAGATTGTTTTGCCTTGTTCAGATTTTCTGTAATCAGTTCTTTATTTGCAAGGTTACTTTCAATATTTTTAGTATATTCAATAATCTTTTGCATTGGAGAAAGAATATCTCGGGCAACATTGTAAATAAAAATGTTTTTTGCCTTGCTGGCCTTGTTTGCACTTTCGGCAGCCCTTTCCAAAATAAATTTTTTTCGTTCTTCTTCCTCTTCTAAAATCTTGCGCTGTTTTTCTTCGGTTATGTCGTTCACAAAAACATAGAAAATATCACCAAATTTTTCTGTTTTTATAAAGCGACCATAATTTCTTACAAAGCGGATTTCTCCATGTTTATTACGAATTCTGTATTCAACGTAGAAAATTTCGTTATCCTTTGAAATCTGATTATCAATTTCTGCCTGCACAGTAGAAAATTCTTCTTCGTGAACAAGACCCTTAAAGGATTTGCCGGTAAAATTACGGAATTCTTCTGCGCTTTCACAGCCATAAATTTTCATTAAATCGCTGTTAAAGGAAATAATTTCTAAATTTTCATCAGTATGATAGCTTAAAAAGCCTCCGGGGAGTCCTTCTGCAACCTCGTTGGCGGCCATAAGCAGGGCTTCAGACATAGGAGATGGTTCTGAAGAATTTGCCTTAGAGGTAATTGTCTGACGGCCGCTTATTACAGAGGATTTTTTAATGTAATTTTCAAAATCGTTTGTGGAAAGCGGTTTTGAAAAATAGAAGCCCTGAATAAAATCACAACCAAGGCTTTTTAGAGTTTTAAACTGTTCGTTAGACTCTGCTCCTTCGGCAACAGTTAAAAAACCCATGCGGTGAGCCATTTTTATAACGTTTTCAATGACAATTTTGTTATTTTCAATATTTTTTACAAAGCTTATATCCAGCTTTAAAACATCAAGCGGGAAGCTGGACAGCAGGCCTAAAGAAGAATATCCGGCTCCAAAATCATCCATTTCAATTAAAAAGCCTAATTCCTGTGCTTTTTTAACCTTTGAAACAATAAGCTCTGTATTTTCGGAATATAAAGATTCTGTTACTTCCAGATGTAAAAGGCTGTGGTCAATTTCCATTTCATCGATTTTTTTTATCATCCTTTCGAAGCAGTCGTGCTCTAAAAAGTCGCGGCGCGAAATATTTACAGAAACTGGCACCATTGGAAAGCCGTTTTGCTTCCATCTTTTTATGTCTGTACAAACCTGGGTCAAAATGTACATATCCAGCTTGGTAATAAAACCGTTTCGCTCAAAAAGTGGAATAAACTGACTTGGCTGCATAAAACCATATTCAGGATGAATCCAGCGGACAAGTGCTTCTGCACCGGCAATATTTCCTGTAATGGTTTCGTGTTTAGGCTGATAGAAAATTTTAAACTGATCTTCTTCCAGTGCTCTTTCCATAGTTTCGAGTATTCTTTGTTCATTCAAAAGCTGCTGTTGCAGACTGCTTTCGTAAAAGGCAATGTCTTTACCATAAATGCCCTTTATTTCGCGGATTGCAAGAAAGGCTCTGTCGCAGCACAAAACCATTTCAAGCTCACGGTCTACGGGGGCATAAATACCCATTTTTACTTTCTGATGAGGAATTGGGGCGTGCTCCAGGAAAAAGTCGCGGATTTTTGTTATTACCGCAATATCTACCTGATCTTTGTATTCAAAGAAGGCTATAAACTGGTCGCCACCAAAACGTCCTACAATTCCCTGGGGAATCATGGCGACCAGGCGTTTTGCGGTGTAAGCTATAAATTCGTTGCACTTTTCTTCGCCATAAAGTGTGTTGGAAGATTTAAAATTGTCAAAATCAAAGCCAATTATGCAGTAATTTTTCTGAGGATTTTGTATTCTGCATTGCTCTGTTCTGTGCAAAAAGGCTTGTCTTGTAAAAAGACCTGTAAGTTCATCTCGCTCAAGTTCATTTATTACCTTGTGGGCATCAGAAAGCTTTACCGCAGTTTTTACTCTGGCACGAACCCGGCTTTCGTTAAAAGGCTTTTTTAGAAAATCAATTACATCCAGTGAATAGAGCTTTTCTTCCTCTTCGGGCTTTAGTTTTGTTATGGTAACCAAAACCGGAAGATTTTCTAAAGAAGTACAGCCTCTTATATTTTCTAAAAGGTCAAAAGCATTTTCAAAATTTATGATTGCTGTAGAAACCTGATTAGAATTATTATGCAGATAAGCAATTGCTTCTTCCTTATTAGTAAAACAGATAACATAAAAAAAGGGGGAAATAATTTTTTTTATCGCTTGAGCTTCTTCATCTTTACTTTCTAAAACTAAAACAGTTGGATTAATAAACATTTTTTCTGACATTGTATAATAATGATAACATACAAAAGTCCAAAAATAAACAAAAAGTTATAAGTTGAAATAGTTTAAGTTGAAATAAGTTTTCAAAGAATTGTTTTTTTCCTTGCGCCTTTTTCTTTTTTTGTTTAAGGTAAATATATGAAGAGATTTTCAAATAAATATTTTGCAACTTTATTCTTTCTTGGACTTGTACTTTCTGCTTCAATTATTTTATGCTCCTGCCTTAATATTGCTAATGGAATTAAAAAAACTGATAATCAAAGTGATGAAAATAATAGTGATGTAAATAAAACATCTCTGAGTCTGAACAAGGTTTCTTCTCTATTTATCATTAATCCTACTAATAAAAGTAAAGGGGAATGGGAAAACTGGGTTTCTGTAGTTGGCAGCAGGCAGGCGGTGGAAGAAGCCTTAAAATTATCCTCCCCTTCCCGTTATGTCGAACACACCCTGCCCTACTCTTTTGACAGGACTTTACTTAAGCCTTCTAAAACTGGGGGTGTTGCGCGGGGGGCAGACTCTGTCTCTGCGATAGATGAAATCAGTTATAAAGTTGGAGATACTCATACGTTTTATGATTCAGGAATTATTGAAAATCGCCTGGGCATAATGAAGTATGAAGGAAAATACAGCTATATTTGGGTTTTAGAGGATGAAGATGAAGAATCTCTTATGACAAAGGATGAAATAGCTGTTTTTGCTGAAAAATTTGATGAACTTTACGAAAAGGAAACAGCTCTTTGTGGTCCAAAATATGATGGAAAAAGCATTTACGAAAATATAATTTCTCCAAATAAAAAAATTTCAATTTTACTTTTTGATATTTATGAAGATAAGGATAAAAATGAGGAAGAAGGAAGTCTTTTAGGATATTTTTCGCAGAACAATTATCTTTCTGATTATGAGGCAGGAAATAAAATGGAGCTTCTTTGTCTGGATTCCTATTATGCAAAAAAAGAGGAAACTGCCTCCGGCTTTTATAGCACTCTGGTTCACGAATTTAATCATATGCTTAATTTTGTTAATAAAGATCTTAAATATGATAATGAAGAGGATATGGAAATCTGGTATACAGAAATGCTCTCTATGCTGGTAGAAGACCTCTTTTATAATGATCTTAATCCAGATTATGAAAATTCGATATACACGCGGCTGGAGCTTTTTGTAAACCGTGGATATGTGTTTGGATTTAAAAATTGGGGAAACGCCTTTGCAGAGGATGAAGAAATTGATTCCCAAGTTTTCTATAACTATTCAAATGCTTATGCCTTTGGTGCTTTTCTTGGCAGAAATTATGGTGGGGCTGCTTTATTTCACGAAATAGCGACAAATGAATATGTAAATGAAAAATCAATTGTAGAAGCTGTAAATAAAATAAACAATTTGAATCTTACTTTCGAAGATTTGTTGAAGCAGTTTTGCAGAATTCTTATTAATCCAAAGGGTGAAAATAAGGAAATGCCAACACTTTATAAATCGGTTTCAAGCGAGGTAGGAAAATATTCTTTTACCTTGAATAAGCTTGATTTAAATAATCTGTCTGAAGATGTAGAGTATAAGATTACTCCAATAATTCCGGTTATTGATGGTGCCTTAAAATTTTTAGATGGCTATGGTTTTTACTATTATGCTTATACAAAGCCAAGAAATCTCAAAATAAAAATAGAGAATTTCTTGCTTTGTGATTATGAATAATTAAATAGAGGGAAGCTCTAATAATTCGATTTTTGTAGATTAATAGATTTTGACTTTCCAGATACTTTTAGTTGGTAATTTCCTGCAAAGGCAGATTCTTTAAGGTAAGGCTGAACACGAATATAAACGCGCATTTTGCTGGAAACAGTTATACTGTTAGATCCGCTGATGTCATTTTCGAATCCGTTTACGCACTCACTAAAATTTTGATATTTACTTACAGAAACTGCAACTTTTGCATTATCGTAGTTTTTCCATGTAATATCATAGTTGCAGTCACTATCTGAATCAAAATAGTAAATGTGTTCAGAATTTCCAAAAGGTAACTTTCCCATTACAGTTTGAGATACTGTTGGATTTCGTGAAGATGAAGTGTAAGTTGCATCCAATTTTTTAGATAAAGGAACTGACAATTCTGGAAAAGTTTCGTTTAGAGTGTCTGCACATGAAAAAAAGGCTAGACAAGAAGTTAGAATTAAAAATGTATATAAAAGCTTACGCATAAAATCCTCCGTAAAAAATTTATTAAAAAATTATACCTGTTGTTATACTATAAGATTCAGTAAAGCCGGCTCCGTACATAAATTTAATTTTGTAACAAGCTCCAATGCTTAAGATATCGAAAAGACAAAGATCTACCCCACCAATACCTTCAGCAAGTAAACCAACAAGGCAGTAATCCGGATTATCTTGATCGGATATTACGCAGCCGCCTATACCTCCTGTGATATAAGGTTTAATAGGGCCAAGCTTTAAGGAAAGTCCGACTAAAAAATTTCCTGAAACAAAATTTGGGTCAGCGCAGGTTGAATCAGTTTTATAATTGTCCTGAATAAAAATTTGGCCGGCACTAATATCGAAGCCATAAAATGTAAGCCCCAGTCCACCAACAGAAGTAAAAGTTAATCCAAAGCCGTCGTAGAAGGAACCATGAATTGTGTCTACATCCAGAAATACGCCTCTACGGGCGTGATATGACTCTGAAAATCCAAGAGCCATAAGGCTGCAAAAAACAAAGAAAGCTGCAATTAATTTTTTCATTTGTCTCCCTCAATATTTGTTACCGAAAGTATAGTTTATAAGGCGGAAAGTCGCAAGTGTAAAGTTTGTGACTGTGGGTATTGGGCGGGCTTTTGGATGAGGGGGAGTTTACTTTGAACTAGTGGAAAAGTACAATTTTTAAGGTGATTTTTTATAGAAGAAAGTAATTTTTTTGTTATAATTTTGACCTATGAATAGTGAAAATAAATTGTTTGAAAATTTTAAAGATGATTTTAGATTTGGCGCAGCCCTTGCAGGTTTTATTTATAACGATGAATTTAAACCTCGCTGGAAGACTCCTGATGGTCAAATTCCGGATTTTTCAAAGTTTCCGGATAAGGAACTTGCTGAGCGTCATTTTAATCTTATAGTTGCAGAAAATGATACAAAGATGGAAAACGTTTACAAGGGACCAGATAACTTTGACTTTTTTGCAGCAGATAAATTGATACAGTTTGGAAAGAAAAATAATCAGGATATTCGCTGGCATACTTTGGTTTGGCACAGTCAGTCGCCAGACTGGATTTTTGATGCTGACTGCAAAGCAGAAGAGCGAAAATGGGAGCCAGGAAAACCTTTTGTTCCTCCTACAGCAGAAGAAATTGCGGCAAAATGTACTGTTTCAAAGGAAGAGCTGGAACGTCGTTTACAAAAATATATTTTTACAGTTGGAGACCGATACAAAGATGACATTTGTTCGGTAGATGTTGTAAATGAATGTATTTCTGATAAAAATTTTAAGCTTCGTACAATTCAGGATTATTCGCGATGGAATTTAATTTTGGGCGAGGACTATATTGAAAAAGCCTTTTTCTGGGCAAAGGAAGCTTTTCCAAAATCAAGTTTAGTAATTAATGATTATAACCTTGAGATGATAAAAGGAAAGCGCGAAGGAATGAGGGATTTGCTTGAAGTCCTTTTGCGAAAAGGTGTTCCTGTTGATACTGTGGGTCTTCAAATGCATATTGATATTAATTCTCCATCTGTTGAAGAGATTGAAGAAACAATTGAAATGTTTGGAAGAATGGGACTTCGGGTAATTGTAACGGAAATGGAAATTTCTATGTACAAATTTGGAGAAGAAAAGCGTAAGGAATATACAGCAGAGCTTTTGGAAAAACAGGCAGAACGTTACAGACAGATTTTTGAATGCTTTAGAAAGGAAGCAAAGAAAGGCATTTTGCAGGATGTAATTTTGTGGGGCGTTACAGACCGCTTTAGCTGGAAAAATAATTTTCCGGTTCCTGGTCGAACAGATGCACCTTTACTTTTTGATGTTGATGGTAAGGAAAAGCCGGCTTTTAATCATCTTATAAAAATGTAACAAGCATTTATAGATTGCCGGATCAAGTCCGGCAATGACAGGTGTGCATGACATGGCAATGACGGGTGTGCTTTATTTTACTTTAAATTTGCCGAGGTTATACCAGTCTCCCTCTTCGATTTGAATCCAAAGATAATAGTCTTCTGTTACATTTTCAGAGGTTAGTTTTGCCTGTGCTACTACATCATAAACTTTATAGTTATTTTCAACTGTGTAGATATTTCGTTTAATACTAACGTTATCTTCGTAATATAATTCTCTGTCACTTAGTTCAACTTTAAGGCAAGAAAATTCTTTATCACTTGAATAATGAGAAACAGATTCTGGTGAGATTACAAATCTTTGAGGGTTAATAGCAATGTTATCTGGAATTGCCCACTGGAATTTAGAATGCTCTGGATCTTTGTTATCTACATTTAAAACAATGTTTTGTTTGATGCGTATTGTTTCTGTAGTAGTGCTTGTGAATTCTCCAAGGTTGTAATATTCACCTTCTTCAATTTCAACCCAAAGATAAAGTGTTTCAGTAAATCGTGCATCAAAATCAACTGAAGAACAAGTTTTTTTGATAGAAACCTGATCATAATAATTTGATGCCTGATATTGTGTTGCCACAATTTTACATGTCATTGAACTGGTGCTTTTAGATGCTGAATTTTCGGAAATAAAAAAACGTTTAGCGTGTGAATCCAAATGCTTTGGCTGACTCCAAGAGTAGGTAGAACCTGTATCAGTAAACTCGTAAGTAACTTTTATAGAATCTCTTATTCCATCAATATCAGCTACCAGAATCTGTCCTAAATCGCAAGAAAAGAAGAGAAGCGATGCTAATGATAAAATAAGTATTGAAATTTTTTTGTTCATAAAGAACCTCCGTATTTAGAAGTATAATTTAGATATAAGTCAAATGTCAATTTTTCCAAGGTTATGCCAGCTTCCGTCTTCTATTTGAATCCATAAATAATAGAGTGAATAAAGTCTAGTCTTGGTTCGAATAGAGTAAAGTCGTTTACCTTCTTTTTCAGTGTATCTATTTCCATTAATACTTACCTGATCATTATAATAAGAATCCAGATAATCACCATCAATTTCTTTACAAGAAAACTTATGCTCTGCTGAATAAGAACTTTGTGAATCATCTGAAATTATAAAACGAAGAGGATTTATAGGAACCGTAGATGGAATGCTCCAGGTAGTATATCCATTAGAATCTAATGAAATGCTAATTTCTTTCTTAAGGTTTTCAATGTCGGTCTTTGTAGTTTTAAATTCTCCCAGGTTATAAAAGGTAGAATCAATATAGGCCCAAAGATATAAAGGTTTTGAATTATACTTCCATCCAAAAAGTACTGAATTAAAGGAGTTTTTTATTCGAACATTGTTACCATCCTGATAAGAGGAATCAACAATCATACATGATTTTAATGAATTTGCTTCGATACCAGTATCTTCAGCAATTAAATAATACTCTATGTTTATTTTTGTTAGGTTTGGATGTGTCCAGCTAAAGGTTGATCCTGCATGGTTAATAATATATGTTGGATTTGTGCTTTTCTGAATAGTTTCAATGTAAAATTGGACTTGAGTATCAAAGCTTCCAAGATTCCACATAGTTCCATCTTCAATTTCAATCCAAAGATATAAAGATTTTGTGATAATTGAAGGAACTGCAGTTATTTCGAAAACCTTATAATCCTTTTCTACAGTGTAGCAGTTTCTTTTTATGCTAGTTGTAGTCGAATCGTAGAAGGGCTCTATATAATCATTGTTTATATTGATACATGGAAAATTATTTGGCAGGTATTTGTAGCTGTCTGAGGAATCTTCGCTTATAAAAAATCTACTGGGATTGATATTTATGTAATTTGGTATAGACCATCGAAATATAAGAAGGCCGTTTGTATTTGGTATATTAAATAGTATTGTTTTTTTTATCACTTCTATATTGGTGCTTAAACATGTAAATTCACCAAGGTTATAGTAGTAGCCGCTTGTTGAAACAACCCAAAGATATAATGGCCTGTCATTAAATCTCCATGAAAAAGTTACAGAAGAAAAAGATTTACTTATATGATGCTCATAAGAGTCAGCTCTGTAAGAAGGATCAACTGCTTTACATGATTTGATTGAGTCTGAAGCCTCATCGCGCGAGTCTTCAGAAATTAAAAAATATTTTGCAAAAGTATTTAGATTGCTTGGTTTTGTCCATCTGTAAGTTACGCCTGTTTCGCTGAATTCATAGGTTAGTTGAATAGAGTCTCTAATGCCATTTACATCTAAAACAAAATTTTTACTTAAATCTGTACAAGAAAAGAAAAGTATAGAAAGTAATGATAAGAGAATTGTTGAAATTTTTTTGTTCATGAAGCCACCCTATTTGATAGTATAGATTCTTGAGTAATTGTTTGTCAAATTTGAAGGGGATGAAAAAAAATGCCGGGTCGAGCCCGGCAAAGCTGAAAAAGTTTTTATTGAGAAGTCTGCTTTTTATTTGTCTTGACAGGTGGAATTTGTTATTGTATTATTTGAGTAATACAGTGTTGTATTAGTACAGTAGTACAATATTATATTAATACAACACATACCTAAGCACATCATAAAAGGAGGAAAATTTGGAATATCATTTTACAGATGAAAAGCCGATTTATGCTCAACTGCTTGATTTTTTTAAGATTGAAATTATTTCGGGTGAACGCGCGGAAGGAAGCCGTGTTGAATCTGTGAGGGAACTTGCTGTTAAGGCAAAAGTGAATCCCAACACGATGCAAAAAGCGCTTACAGAACTTGAACGAATTGGTCTTATAAAAACTGAGCGGACGAGCGGAAGATTTGTAACTGACGACAAAGAAAAA
>ODAI014282908.1_pt1 | contig 14136 bp, 10 predicted proteins | sample 1539321 | NCBI WGS metagenome assembly ODAI01 (sample SAMN02144231, study PRJEB22623) | gut metagenome | biome: sheep rumen | host: Ovis aries | place: New Zealand
GCTCCACATGGGACACATGCTGAACAACACCATCCAGGATATTCTGGTGCGTCGTGCCCGCATGGAAGGCAAGAATGCCCTTTGGGTACCCGGTACCGATCATGCTTCGATTGCTACTGAGGCAAAGGTTGTTAAAAAGCTTGCTGCTCAGGGCATTAAGAAACACGACCTTACCCGCGAACAGTTCCTGGAGCATGCTTGGGACTGGACTCACGAGCATGGCGGTATTATCCTGAAGCAATTACGCCGACTGGGAGCCTCTTGCGACTGGGACCGCACAGCCTTCACGATGGACGAGAAGCGTTCGGAAAGTGTGATTAAGGTTTTCGTTGACCTTTATAACAAGGGACTCATCTACCGCGGCCTCCGTATGGTGAACTGGGATCCCAAGGCTCTTACGGCACTTTCTACCGAAGAGGTGATATACAAGGAAGAGCAGAGCCATCTGTTCCACCTGAAATACTATGTAGACGGTCTAGAAAACCTAGAAGATCTAGAAAATCTAGAAAACCAAGGCAACATCATCCACAAGGATGAAAAGGGATATTATGCCGTTGTGGCCACCATCCTCATTGAGAACATCAATCCGCTGGTGAACCTCGTGCGGGTGCCAAAGAAACAAACGGCCCTCATCTCTGACTTCGAGATCAAGCGTGAGCGCATTGCCAGAGAGGCGATGAACAAGAACGTGACGAACATCTCGGGCGTGCCCTCATGGATGCTCTCTGTGCTCACCTGCATGATGGAAATCACAGGTAAGACGCATCTCGAAGAGGTGTGGCCGAATATCGAAATCTTCTTCCACGGAGGTGTGGCCTTCACTCCTTATCGCGAGCAGTACAAGCGCCTCATCACGTCGCCCAACATGCACTATATGGAAACCTATAACGCCAGTGAGGGATTCTTCGGCATTCAGGATGATCCTATGGATAAGGCGATGCTGCTGATGCTCGACTATGGTGTGTTCTATGAGTTCATTCCTATGGATTCGAGGAAGGAGAATGGAGAAACGAGGAACGAACCTATACCGCTCTGGGCTGTGGAGAAGGGTAAGAACTACGCCATGGTGATCTCTACCTCGTGCGGACTCTGGCGCTATGAGATCGGCGACACCATCCAGTTTACCTCCACCAATCCCTATAAGTTCATCATCTCTGGTCGCACCAAGCACTTCATCAACGCCTTTGGCGAGGAACTGATTGTTGACAATGCAGAACAAGGACTGGCCTATGCCTGCCAGCAGACAGGAGCTGAGGTGCTGGAATACACAGCAGCACCTGTGTTCATGGACGAGAATGCGAAGTGTCGCCACCAGTGGCTCATCGAGTTCTCGAAGCGTCCTGAGGATCTGCAGCAGTTTGCCTCACTCCTCGACAAGCGCCTGCAGGAGATCAACAGCGACTACGAGGCTAAGCGCTATAAGAACATCACGCTGCAACCCCTGGAGATCATCGAGGCAAGACCCAATCTCTTCAACGACTGGATGAAACTGCGTGGCAAGCTGGGAGGACAGAACAAGGTGCCACGACTGAGTAACTCGCGTGAACATATTGAGCAACTGATCAACCTAAATAAGAAGTGAAAATGGAGAATAGACATAAGAGGAGTATCAATGGGATGCGAATACTGGCTATGGCCGTATTGGCACTGTTCACTCTTCACTTTTCACTCTTCACTGTTTCCTGCGCCCGCATGGGACAGCCCGATGGCGGATGGTTTGACGATGATCCTCCAAAGGTCATCGGCAGTTCACCGCTGGATCAGTCAGCTAATGTGCATTCGAAAAAGATCACCATCTTCTTCGATGAATATATCAAACTGGAAGATGCCACCAATAAGGTCATCGTCTCGCCACCACAGCTCGAGATGCCAGAGATCAAAGCTGCTGGTAAGAGAATCATCGTGGAACTGAAAGACACCCTGAAGGAGAACACGACCTACACCATCGACTTCAGCGACGCCATCACTGACAACAACGAGGGTAACCCTATGGGTAACTATACCTACAGTTTCTCGACAGGCGAGCAGATTGATACCTTCGAAGTGGCAGGCTACGTACTCGATGCCAGCAACCTCGAACCCATCAAGGGTATCATGGTGGGACTTTACGACGATCTGTCAGACTCGGCCTTCAAGACCAAGCCTATGCTGCGCGTATCTCGCACTGACGGCAGCGGGCACTTTGTGGTGAAGGGCGTGGCACCTGGCAAGTATCGCGCCTATGCCCTGAAGGATGCCGATGGCGACTTTATCTTCAATCAGAAGAGTGAGATGGTAGCTTTCCGCCATGACATCTATGAGCCAAGCTGGAAACCTGATACCCGTGTAGATACCGTCTGGCGTGACTCTCTGCATATCGATGCACTGCTACAGGTGCCCTATACCCACTTCCTGCCCGACGACGTGACACTGCTGGCATTCACACAGACACAGACAGACCGCTACCTGCTGAAGACGGAGCGTAAGGACGCCAATAAGTTCAGTATGTACTTCAGCTATGGCCATCCAGAACTGCCCGTCATCAAAGGTCTGAACTTCGATGCCGACAGTGCTTTTGTCATCGAGACGGGCGAGAAGCAAGATACCATCCACTACTGGCTGCGCGACACAACCCTCGTGAATCAGGACACACTCCGCATGGAGATCAGCTATATGATGACTGACACACTGGGGGTGCTCGTGAATCAGACAGATACCGTCGATGTACTGGCAAAGACCTCTTACGAGAAACGTATGAAGGAGAAGGCTAAGGAGCTGGAGAAATGGCAGAAAGAGCAGGAAAAGAAGCTCAAACAGGAAGAGAAGAGAAAAGAGGCTGAAGGCGAGGCTAATGAGGCGGTTGCCGACAGTCTGGTTGCACAGACCGACAGCATTCACATCCCAATGGCGCCACCCCCCAAGCCGCTGGAGCCCAACTACAGCATTCCCACCGACCCCGAACCCCACTCCCGGGGACTGATAGAGATGCCCACACCCCTGGCGGTCTGCGACACGTCGAAGATACACCTCTATTCGCAGATAGACTCCACATGGTACGAGGCTGAGTTCAAGTTCCGTCCCGTAGAGAGCAATATCAGAACCTATGAACTACTGGCAGACTGGCGTCCAGGTATCGAATACAGTTTCGAGACCGACTCTGCCGCCTTCATCGATATCTACGGCTTGGTATCAAATGCCAATAAGATAGGCATCAAAGCCAAGGACCCCAAGGACTTCGGTACCCTGCAGGTCAACATTAGTGGTATAGAGGCCGTCGACACCACCATCATCGTGCAACTGCTCAACAACTCAGGAAGTGTGGAGCGGGAGAAGCGCGTGAATAAGGGTATGGTGAAGTTCGACTATATGAGAGAAGGCAAGTACTACATGAGTGCCCTCATCGACGCCAACGGCAATGGCGTGTGGGACACTGGCGACTATGACAAGGACATCCAGCCAGAGGCCGTCTACTTCTACCCCAAGGAGATAGAGTGTAAGGAGAAATGGGACAACACGCTATCGTGGAACCTCACCTCTACCCCCCGATTCAAACAAAAGCCCGACAACCTCATCAAGCAGAAAGCTGATCAGAAGAAGCAGCTTAGAAACCGCAATGCAGAACGAGCAAAGCAGCTGGGCATCGAGTATCTCAAGACAAAAGGCGTAAAGCTGTAAAAAATCATAAAGAATTTGGTATGAAAAGATTATTATTGATATTGTTCACTATTCACTGCTCACTATTCAGTGCCTCAGCGCAGTGTGGCATAGAGAACACAGCCTTTACTTCGGGCGAGGTGCTCGAATACACCCTACACTTCAACTGGAAATTCATCTGGATGAAGGTGGGCACGGCCACGATGGAAACCCACATGACCAAGTTTGAAGGCAAGGATGCCTGGAAGTCGTACCTCATCACCCGAGGCAATCCCAAGCTCGACAAGTATTTCCTGATGCGCGACACGCTGCTCTCCTACTGCAACCCCGACCTCTCGCCCCTCTACTTCCGCAAGGGAGCCCGCGAGAGCAGCCGCTACTACGTAGACGAGATATGGTATTCCTATCCTCACGGCAATTGCCAGCTGAAGAAGCACGCCATCACCTCCAGCGGTGAGCACCTGTGGAAGACCACCACCTATAAGAACTGCATCTACGACATGATGTCCATCTTCCTCCGTGCCCGTAATTTCGACGCCTCGAAGATGAAGAAGGGCGATGTCATCTCTATGCCTGTCAGCGATGCCAGCAGCCTGTCGAACTCCTTCCTCTACTATCGTGGCAAGGAAACCTTCAAGATGGACACCACAAAGGAGAAGTTCCGCTGCCTGGTGTTCTCCTTCTACGAGAACGATGGCGGCAAGAGCAATGAGCTAATACGCTTCTACGTCACCGACGACCAGAACCACATCCCTGTCCGCCTCGACATGTTCCTCAGCTTCGGTTCTGCCAAAGCCTTCCTGAACAGCTATCGAGGCGTGCGCTCCCCGATGACGTCGAAGATCAAGTAATATCCTGAAGATTCAGAACAAAGCCAACCCGGCATCCCGACTGTTGCTTTTCAGCAAGGTCGAGCATACCTCCCTGCTGAATCATCATGCGCCGACTCAGGGAAAGGCCGATACCGCTGCCGCTGCGCTTCGTCGTAAAGAAAGGCACGAAGAGCGACTGGCGGTTCTCGGCAGGGATGGGCAGCCCGTCGTTGCCGACGTAGAGCGTCAGTGACTGGCTTGTTGGCAAATCTTCTTTCTGGCAGATGACCATTTTACTGGCTTCTGCCTCCACGGCATTCTTCGCGAGATTCATCAGTACCTGCCGAAGCATACCTGCATCAGCACGGACAATCATGTCATGGGGAATGCTTACCTCCCAAATCATTTCCGGATAGGCCTTGCGGACATCATCCAGCAGCGAAAGGAGCGACAGGTCTTTCAATACGGGTTTCTCCAACTGCGACATCTTGCGGTAGTTGGCAACGAACTCGCTCAGATGGCGCGAGGTGTCGTAGATGGCCTGAATACCAGGTTCGAGCGGCGTGCCTTTCACGTCGTCGCGACACAGCATCGACTGACTGATACTGGTAATAGGGGCTGTGGCGTTCATCATCTCGTGCGTCAGCACACGGGTGAGCCTTTCCCAGGATTCCACCTCATTCTGGTTCACCTGCTGCCGTATGATGTCGCCCAGTTGGTTCAGCGTCTGCTGCATGGCCCGTTCGCCAGGCAACAGACCGTTGATGGGAAGTCTGAAGGTGAAGTCATGGTTGCGTATCGCCTCCTGCATCAAGTGGGCTCTCAACTTCAGCGACCGCTGCCGGCGAATCATCCAAATGCCGAACGCAAGCACCACTACCACTACACCTATTATAATTGAGGGAATCATAATCTTCAATGTTCAATCTTCAATGTTCAATCTTCAATGTTCAATCTTCAATAACCTAAAGCCTCTTCATCTTGTTATAGAGCGTCTGGCGGGTGATGCCCAGCAGTTCTGCAGCCTGTGTGAGATTGCCGTGACAGCGATCGAGGGTACGTCGGATATGTTCCTTCTCCACCTCGTCGAGGCTGACAATCTCATGCTGCATGTCGAGCACATCCTTCAACTTGCGCATGAGCTCGTCATTATCCCATGGCTTGGTGATGAAATCGGCCGCACCACTCTTCAGGCCTCTTACAGCGAGCGACACATCGGCATAGGCTGTCAGCAAAACGACGGGCGTCTGCGGATGCTGCTTGCGAATAGTGCGCAGCCAGAAGAGACCCTCCTGCCCACTGTTCACGCCGAGGGTGAAGTTCATGTCTAACAGCACGATGTCTATCTCTTCCTGCGCCATCGTTTTCAGAATGTCGTCAGGGGTTTCTAACGTCAGCACGCGCTCAAACACTCCTTCCAGCAGATAGCGCATCGCTGTCAGGATAGACGCGTTGTCGTCAACGACTAATATGGTTCCGTATTTGTTCATGGCGGCAAAGTTACGAACTTTCTGTCTAAAAATCATACAGAGAAGTGTCTAATTTTTAGACGTTCTGCTTCTGACAATGTTAAAAAGCTTGTCGGCACAATGGAAAAGCAATAACTTTGCCATGCGAAAAAACAAAACCGAGTATGAAACAAACATTGATGATATGCCTCTCTTTGGCCGTCGCCCCTGCCGTTGCGCAGACATCCTGGACGATGCAGCAGTGCATGCAATACGCCGTGGAGCACAACCATGAGGTGAAGCGTGCAGAACTGGAACTCGACAACTACAAAGTCAGCCGTACAGGTGCCATTGGCAAATTCCTGCCAGAGGTGGATGCAAGGATTGGTGCGCAGTACAACTTCGGACGAGCCATCGACCCAGAGACCAACCTCTATACCAACGTGAGTACCTTCTATAACGGCTATTCGCTGCAGGCCTCGTTGCCCGTATTCGACGGGTTCATCCGTGTCCATGCCCTCCGAGCCGCAAAAGCTGGCACGCTGATGGGACAATCGGCCCTGAGACAACAGCAGAACCAGACGGCGCTCGACGTACTTCAGGCCTTTACCAACGCCGTCTATTATGAAGGACTGGTGAAGATGGCTGGCGAGAAAGTGCAGGAGACGGAACTGCTGCTCCGACAGACACGTCTGCTGGAGGAGGTGGGGCGCAAGAGCTGTGCCGACGTGGCTCAGGTGGAATCGCAGAAGGCTGAGGCCGACTATGAGCTGACCCACCAGCAGAATCTCTATGCCTCGGCACTGCTGGAGCTGAAGAAAGCCATGAACTTGTCGCTGTCAGACACCATCCGTCTGGCATACAACCAGCAGGCTGAGAGTTTGCCCGGAGTAAACCCGGACTTTACTCCGAGGAAAGTCCCACTTTACTCCGAGGAAAGTCATCCGGCCCTCCAAGTGGCCTACTATAACCTCCAGACCAGCCGACATGAGTGGCATCAGGCCCGCGCTGCACTTTTCCCTTCTCTCTCTTTGAGTGCGGGCCTGAACACCACTTACTATCACACGCTGCACTCGGATGCAGGACTGCCATTCCATACCCAGTTTACGAACAATCTGGGTGAATACGTCGGAGCCACTCTGAGTATCCCTCTCTTCAATCGCCTGCAGACCGTCACGAGCATCCGCCGTGCCAAGAACAACTACCGGATAGCCCGCGAGAACTACGAGCAGAAGCGACTGGAACTGGAGAAACTGAGACGCGAAGCCTGGCAGGACTGGCAGGGCTATCTGAAGCAGACGGAACAGATGGTGGAGAAAGTGGAGGCTGACAGCATTGCGTATCAGCTGACGCGCCGCCAGTTCGAGGAGGGATTGAGCACCGCCATCGACCTGCGCACTACTTCTGCACAACTGCTGAACTCAAAGGCTACGCTGCTGGAATGTCAGCTGATGGCGATAGTAAAGGAGCAATTGATTAGATATTATAAAGGTGAAACGATATGGACAGAGTAATCGAAAAGACAAAGACCCAGCGGCTGATGAAGTATTGGCCGTATGCAGCGGGAGGAAGCCTGCTACTGGTAATGCTGTGCTGGCTCGTGTTTGGCAATCATGCCTCGACGCTGAAAGTCAGAAAGGACGAGCTGACTATCAGCGAGGTACAGCAGGCGGAGTTTAAGGACTATGTGCGCACCAACGGACAGGTACTTCCTATTCAGGTGGTGCAGATCTCGCCCGAGGAAGGCGGCATCGTGATGGAGAAGGTGGTAGAGGAGGGCACGCATGTGAAGAAGGGCGATGTCATAGTCCGCCTCTCGAACTCCAACCTCGACTTGCAGATACTGAATGCCGAGGCCGAACTGGCAGAGAAGCAGAACCTGCTGCGCAACACACAGGTGGCGATGCAGCAAGACCGCCTGAAGAACCAGACGGAGCAGGCTCAGCTCGATATGGACACGCAGCGCAAACAGCGCACCTTCGAGCAGAACAAGCGGCTCCATAGTGAAAAACTCATCAGCCGTGAGGACTATCTGCAGTCGCAGGAAGACTATCAGCTCTCTGCTAAGAAGCGCTCCTTGGTGAGCCAACGACTGAAGCAGGATTCCATCTATCGCACTGTCCAGATGGACCAGATGGAGGATAACCTCCAGAATATGCGGCGCAACGTGGTGCTTGTCCGTCAGCGCAAGGACAAGCTCGAAGTGCGCTCGGCCATTGATGGCGAACTGGGCTTGCTTGATGTGGAGTTAGGGCAGAGCATTCAGCCAGGCCAGAAGATTGGTCAGCTGAACGACCTCTCCGACTATAAGGTGCAGGCACAAATTGATGAACACTATATCGACCGCGTACGCCAAGGGCTTACTGCCACTTTCACTCGTGGCGACCGTCAGTATCAGCTGCAGGTGCGCAAGGTCTATCCTGAGGTGCGCGAGGGAAAGTTCCGTTGCGACTTCATCTTCCGAGGCGAGCGTCCGGAAAATATCCGCACAGGTCAGACCTACTATATCGACCTCGAACTGGGCCAGCCCGAGCAGGCCGTTCTCATCCCTCGCGGCACCTTCTTCCAGACCACGGGCGGACAGTGGATATTCGTACTCTCTTCCGACGGCTCGAAAGCCTATCGCCGTCAGATCCGCATAGGTCGCCAGAACCCGCAGCACTACGAGGTGCTCGAAGGTCTGGAGCCCGGCGAACGAGTCGTCACCAGTGGCTACGAGGCGTTCAAGGACAACGAAGTATTGGATATAAAATAGATTTGTTAACAACTAAAGAAACTATTTAAATTAGTTTAAAAACTAATAGTTTTAGTTGTATGTAACGAAAAGTTTTAGTTACTTTGCGGTCAGATATTGAATATTGACGCAAGTAAAAGGTAAACTTAAAACCCGAAAGCAATGAAGAAACTGACCAACAAGGAAAAGGAAATCATGGATCTGTACTGGAAGCACGGTCCTATGTTCGTTCGCGAGTTGCAGGAGCATTATGCCGAGCCCCGTCCTCATTTCAACACGCTCTCTACGATCGTGCGCATCCTGGAGCGCGAGGGATTCCTCGACCATAAGCAGTTTGGCAATACCTATCAGTATTATCCGCTCATCTCTGAGGCGGAGTATGGACGCAAGTCTATCGCTGGTATCATCAAGAACTACTTCGACGACTCCTATCTCTCTGCCGTCTCCTCGTTTGTCAAGGAAGAGAAGATCAGCGTAGAGGAACTGCGCGAACTCATCAATCAGATAGAGAACCAACAATCGTAATCCAGTATGACCGACTTTCTGATCTACGACGCCAAGGTGGCTGTGCTCATCGCGATATTCTATATGTACTATCGCCTGATGCTGGCCCGTGAGACCTTCCACAGAGTGAATCGTCTGACGCTGCTCCTCACGGCTGCGGCCTCGTTCGTGCTGCCGCTGTGCGTTATTACACTGCACGAGACGGTGACGGTGGAGGCAGTGCCGAAGGTTTTGGTGGGCGATGTCCAGATGGAGGTGGCCACCGACCCAGAGCCTCAGTTGTGGCAGCTCCTGCTACCTACCTTATTTATAATAGGTGTAGTAGTGACGCTGGGCCACACCCTGACGTCGATGTTCAGAATCCTCATGCTGATTAAGCGAAGCGAGAAGCATCCCCAACCTGACGGTATTACGATCTGCGTGACCGGTAACGATCAGATACAGCCCTTCAGCTGGATGCACTATATCGTGATGAACCGTCGTGACTACGAAGACGGCAATCCTGCGATTCTCGCCCATGAACGGGGACATATCCGTCTCAGGCACTCCTGGGACTTGCTCCTCGTTGATACCCTCACCGCCCTCCAGTGGTTCAACCCCGCCATGTGGATGCTGCGCCAGGATCTGCGCGCCATTCACGAGTACGAGGCCGACGGTGCAGTACTCTCTCAAGGGATTAACGCGCGTCAATATCAATATCTGTTAATCTCCAAGGCCGCAGGCATCGGCGGGTATTCCCTTGCCAACGGCATCAGTCACAGTACCCTCAAAAACAGAATCAATATGATGTTACATAAGAAATCAGAGCGCAGAAGTTTGCTGAAACTCTTTGCCCTCCTGCCCATCGTGGGCATTGCACTGGCTGTCAATGCAGAGAAGGTGATAGATGTCCGATATGACGAACCGCAGGAACAAAAGGCAAAAAATGTGGTTTATGGGACATGGACACCCCAGTCAGAAACGAATTCTGAAACACGCGATACTGTTAAAATCAAGTTGTCATACGACTCAATTCCTGATCAATCTTATACCGCTGTGGGGACATTCGAACCTGTTCAAGGTGATGTGTTTGATGTCGTGGAGGAGATGCCTCAGTATCCCGGTGGCCCCCAGGCGCTTTTTAAGTTCCTCAGCGAAAACGTCAAGTATCCTGCAGAAGCCGAGAAGGCTGGTATCCAGGGACGTGTCATCGCGACATTTGTTGTCGAGAAGGATGGCAGTATCTCGCAGCCCACAGTGGTGAAGTCAGTCAATCCCCTGCTCGATGCTGAGGCCATTCGTGTCATCAGCGCTATGCCGAATTGGATACCAGGCAAGCAGAATGGTAAAGTTGTCCGCGTTAAGTACACCGTTCCCTTGAGCTTCAACCTCGATGGTGGGGGAGAGGAGATAGACCATCTATGCAGAGAGGACGGTACGATTGTCGAGATTGATATAGAGAAAGGCGATACCGCAATTGTAAAACCTCTTTTCATCGTCGACGGTAAGGTCATGGATGGCAGGAAGGTGTATTCGATTAATCCTAAGACCATCGAGCGCTATTATATGCAGAATGGCCAGGAGGCTATCGAAAAGTATGGTGATAAGGCTAAAGACGGTGTGGTTCTCATCACTCTCAAGAAGTGATTAATCATGAAAAGTCTATTCTCAATGATTACCCTCGTCCTGCTGGCGGTTTCTCCCGCCCAGGGCGAGGGCACTGATTCCTTGCAACTATTTCTGCAACAGGGAGATAGCTGTATGCGGCACTACGACACCTTCGAGGCGCTGCACTACTACCAAAGAGCCTTCGATTATGCAGATGCTCAGAATGTGGTTCAATTCTCGATGGAGGATGCTGATGTTCTTAGCAAGTACATACCTGAGGACAGGATTCCCCGTGAGGTCCGACTGAAACTGGCCGACTGCCATTATAAGCGCGCCAACTATCGCCAGACCGCCGAGCTGCTGAAGAATATGTCTGAGGACTCGCTCTCGCACGATGCCTTCCGACAGTTGGCGCTGAGCTATCAGAAGCTGGGCGATACCGACTCTTACATCTACTGGGCAGGCCAGTTGCTTGGGCGTTTCCCAATGGATGGTGAGATTGTGGCAGGACTCACCCTCGCTTATGCGAAAAATAATCAGCCGCAAAACGGCATCATCTGCGGCTTGAAATACTGTCAGAGAGACTCCACGAACATCCTGGTGAACAGGGCGCTGGCTGATGCATGGTTCATGAATCGCGACTTCACCGCAGCCGGGAAGCTATACGAACGTTTGTTGGAGCAGGGTGATTCCACTTTCAACACACTCTATTCAGCAGGCATGTGCTGTTCACAGATTGAGGACCTGGAGCGTGCCTATCATTATCTGAAGCTGGCTTTCCTCATCAGTGGCATGCAGCATGCAGGCTGTGCCTATCGCTTAGGAGTGGTGTGTGTCGATACCAAGCGCTATCCGGAGGGACTTGGCTATCTCGACCTTGCCACCCAGATGATGCAGCCAGATACCACCATCATGAAAGCCATCACGCTCGCCAAGGGCGAAGGCTACTATCTGTCACAGCATTACGAAGAGGCCGTCAGAGCGTGGAAGGAACATCTCAACTATAATCCCTCGTCAGTCGCCACCTATTATAATATAGCCAACGCCTACTACTATCTGCTGAAGGATGAAAAGCAGGGGTTTGCCTACTATCAGCAGTTCCTTGATAAAGCCCTTGAGATAGAGAACCCCACCCCACAGCTGATTGAAATGATCGAGAATGCCAGAAAATTGTGTCTCACACAATAAAAGCAAATAACATGGGGACGGTTCTTTTGTTATCCTAATGCGCTAACAAAAGAACCGTCCCCGCGTTATTTGCAAGGACATTATTCATCTAATAATTTATAAAAGGTAAGGGCGAAACGAACATTTTTTACCAAAAAGTCGTATATTTGCAGTCGATAATAGGAAACAATATGCCAATACACACAAGGAATTTAACCCTTTGTGTGCTTGAAACTGAAAGATAAGTATGAAACAGCAATATGCAGTCATCGTGCTTTTTGCACTGATAGTAGCATCAAGTCTGACGAGCCTTGACAGTTATCGCTCTACGAGCCGAAGGGTGAACGAGGATATGGACAGGGCACTGGCTATCACGATGCTGGAACAGCAGAGCGACGTGATCAGCCAGGACACCATCCGCACGTTTAACAGCCACTTGCAGATAGCAGAACTGCGAGGCAAGGCCACACTGGCCGTCGATACCCGCAGCAGGCAGTTCAAGGCGTATGCTCATTGCTCGGAGGCCACTATCTTCAGCCTTTCCGACCAGCGGCCGGCCGCATTGCTATGGGTGCTGACGGGCTTCTGGGCGATGTTCATGTGGTATCGGAATCATGGGGACAGGTTGCTTGATTCTGGCCAGAATCATGAACCTGTCCCCGTGATTCTTGGTAATGGCTTTGGCGGCTTGACCTATTCAGAAGCAGAAGGTCGTTTCTATGCAATTGATGGCAACGAGGTGCAACTGACTCCCATGCAGCACCAGCTGATGGAGATGTTCTTCCATTCGCCCTCACACTGCTTGTCAAAGGCGGAGATATGTGATGCCCTATGGCCCAAGAAGCCCGATGCCAGCGATACGCTCTATACGCTGATACGCCGATTGAAACCCGTCATAGAACAGCATTCCAACCTCAAAATCGAGTCTGACCGCAGTAAGGCCTATCGGTTGACTATCAAATAAAAGCATGGAGACAGGTTCTTGTAATAATCCAAGTAACCTGTCTCCACGAATTGAGTTATTCCGCAATTTTTCGCAGCATCTCTGAAAGTTCTTCTATGGTCTGTGGAGAGGCAATGATGATACCGCGTTTGTCGATGACAACTGTTTCCGGCCAGGAGCTGATACCGTAGACTTGGGCGGCTTTGGTGATCAGCTGGGGCCAAGGCAGTTGCTCGCTCCTCACGCGTTCTTTCCAGCGCAGGCCGTTATCCATGCCGTCTGTAGCCAGGCTGACTATCTGCAGTCCTTTCGACGCATGGTATTGGTCATAAAGCGTGCGCAGCTGTGGCAGGATATCATACTCCTTAGGATGCCAACTCTTCCAAAAGTGCAACACTACGTAGCCCTGCCCGATGTATTCCTTCAGCTGGTGATACTCGCCTAGGGTATCTGCCAGCAGGATGTCTGTATAGCGGGTGCCGGGACGACGTTTCTCCAGTCCGGCAGCATACTCACGCACAGGAGCCAAGAGCAGATGGTTGGCATAGCGGTAGTCTGGACGCAGGAACGGCTTCAACTCATCGTAAGTCAGTTCGGAATAATTAAGGAAGAGCGCATAAATGGCCAGCAGACTGTCCTTACCAGAGAAAATGGCCTGACGGAAACGCTGGATTCTCTTCTGCGTGGCTTCTGCCAGTTCTTTGTCCTTAAGGCTTAACATCCACAGCCGTTCGGTCTCTGCCTTGTTTGCGAAGTCGTTGCGGCGTTCCGTGGCTTTAGAACCTTTGGCAGAGCGATGAAGTAGGTCTACCGCTATAGGGTGTCCGTCGATCCAGAAATAGGTGTTGTTTCTCTGGTCGGTAGTCAGACAGCAAACCTCATCCTTTGGCAATTGGCAGGTGAACGAGAAGCGTCCATCCCTGACGGGATATTTCCCCATGTCCTCATGAACCACAAGGCGCCTGAGCGTCACGCTATCTGCGTCTTTTGGCGCCGTTCCGCTAATCTGGCATTCCACCAGTTGCAAATCAGGCGATTGGTTGACGATGAGGGTGTTATAGCAGACAACCTTGCGTTGCTGTGTTGTGGTAGCTGTTGAAGACTGAACCATGGCAGGACGTTTCTGCTGCTTTCCCTCTTCCTGGTAATACGCGCTCTTCTTGTAGAGCGTATAGCAGGTATAGGCAAACATGTCTTTGTGGCGTTGCCCTTTGGCCTCGTCGACAAAGGGATTGATGATGCCTATCAGCGTGTTATACTGCTCGTTGGTCAGCCTGTTGGGGTAGCCCTCGCACATCTTGTGAAGAA
>ODAI010460396.1_pt1 | contig 14135 bp, 6 predicted proteins | sample 1539321 | NCBI WGS metagenome assembly ODAI01 (sample SAMN02144231, study PRJEB22623) | gut metagenome | biome: sheep rumen | host: Ovis aries | place: New Zealand
CATATCCAGATTCTTGTCCAAGCGTGCTGCATAGTTGGCAATCTGCAGGCTGTCACCGTCAGGGGCCGAGCAATAGCAGTCTACACCCAGCAGGTCGATGATGTCGTCGCCAGGGTAGCGCTCCATGTATTTCTTCTCGTCCCCGTCGGGCTCCGTGCCGGGGGAGTAGGCGTATAAAGCGTTGGTCACCCCTTTTTCCTTCAGTCTGTCGGCCGTCAGCTGCCATAAGGCCTTGTATTGTTCTGGTGTGCAGTGCTGCTGTCCCCACCAGAACCACGAACCCGTATGCTCATGCCAGGGGCGGAACAATACTGGCACCTTCACCCCGTAGGGCGTCTCCAGAGAGTTGAGGAACTGGGCCACCTTGTCGAGCCAGGCGAGGAATACATCGTGCTTCTCGCCACCTTCCAAGACGGCAGCCACCGTACGGGTCTCTATGTCCTTCAGCGAGTCGGCCACCCATGAGGTGCCACCGCTCAGCGGATTGTCTACATGCCACGAGAGTGTGGTCATGCCGCCACGGTCGTAGTGGGCGATAATCTCCTGACGGATTCGCTCGAAGGGTACACCGTCGAGATTGCGCTCGCCACCCAGCTCAATGCGTCCGAGATCGAAGCTGAGCAGGGCAGGGTAGTCGTTGCAGACGCTCTTCACATCCGACCGTTGGTGGACGGTGGAGTCGTTCTGGTAGTCGGCCTCCCAGCCGATGCCATAGACGGTGTCGTCGTGATGGCCAAACAGGTATACACTGCTGTCGCCCAGAGCTATCAGGTTTGCCAGCAGGTTCTCTGTGCGTTGCGTACGTCCGCTGTCAGCCAGCGGGTCGTCGGCTTTCTTTTCGCTGTTGCCACAGCCTGCCATCAGCAGGGCGGCTGTAGCCATGATGACTATTTTCTTCATTCTTATCTTAAATTAGGTAGTTTATCTTAAATTAGGTACTTCATCGCGGGTGATGACATATTGGCTGCTCATGGCGGCCCTCCACCAGTTGTCGCTGCACATCGTGTCGGTAGAACCTTGGTTTTGCTGGCACCATACCATGAAGTGGCCCCAGAGGGCGCCAGCCTGCCAGAAGTCAGCAGGACGTGCAGCCTCGGTGCCGGAATTGCCGTCAAGGCCGCACTCGCCCAAGACCACCATCTTGTTCGGATAGCGCTTCTGGATTTCCGTAAACTCCTGGAAGTTCTTGCTGCCGTTGTATCCGTAGAGGTCGCGGGCCACGATGTCAACATATTGGTCGCCCGGATACCAGTCGGCATCGGCATTATAGTGGTTGCTGTTGCCGTTATAGTTCTGCGTAGTCCATACCCAGATGAGATTGCGAACACCTTTCTGCTGGAAGTAGTCGTACATGGCATGCCACAACCTCTTATACACCTCAGCGCCCTCTATGCCCCACCAGAACCACGAGGTGGTCCACGCTGCCTGTTGCTTGTAAGTCGCGTTTCCGGCCGCCTCATGGAAGGGTCGCCAGGTGGCTGCAATGCCTGCCTCCTGTAGCTTTAACAGAATATTGACGACCTTGTCCATCTGGTCGTAGAACCATTTGTGCTCCCATGTGCCGTCGGTGAGTGCGCGGGAAGGCTTGAAGTTGTTGCCCTCAGTATAGAAGGCATAGTCGGTCGACCCCTCGCTCTTGGGTACGTGAAAGTGCCACATCAGCTGTACCAGTCCACCGGCATAGACCCAGTCTGTGACAGGCTTGGTGTTTTCGTAGTTGATCCAGCTGTCAGGAGCAGAGTAGCAGATGTGAATGAAGTCGTAGCAGTTCATGGCCGGATACTTGCCTGTGAGCTTATAGATTTTCTCGGCACAGTCGTTGTTCCAGTTGACATTCGCCATCACGCTGGAGATGGTCTTCTTGCCATATTGCTCCAGGAAGTAGCTGTAGAGCCGCTTGGCACTCTCTGTGGTGGCTGTCAGCGGGGTGGGGGATATGTTCGGATTCGACGGACCGGATGGTGTTGTCTCTTTTGCAGTGGTCTTAAAACTCAGTGTGAATGCCGGTGCCTTCATGCTGGCATCGCTGCGGGCTGTGACTGCTCCTTTCGGAATCCTAAGCGAATAGTTGGTGCCGTCTTGCAACGTAAGCGGTATCTCGACAGAATGGCCGTTGCTCTTGGCTGTGAGCCTTGAACCGTTGAGGGCAATATCAGCATTGGCTGCGATACTGACATCCATATTGTAGGTCAGTAAAAGCTGTGTGGTAGTGGCTGCGTCGACCTCAGTTCCGTTTTGGATAGACTGTGATTCGAGGGTGAGGCTCGACAGTGGAGTGGGCGATGGCACAGGCTCTTGGGGAACTACCGGATCATCGTCGCCTCCGCAGGCCAGGAAAAATAACGATGAAATTGCAAAGAGCAGTATTTTCTTCATACGTTTTCTGATAAAAGAAGGCAGGCTCAATGCGGGCCTGCCTTCCCAAGGATAGATGTCAATTGATTTACTTAATATGCAGCAGGAGCCTTGCTCCAAATGGTCTGTAGACTATAGGAACTGTCAGTGCTCGTGCAAGCCTTGATCATAGTTGGTACCAGCGTCTCGCTGTCGTTGAGCCATGCACCGTTAGCGTGGTCGATATAGCCGAAGCTCTCGCCATCGCTGCCTGTGGTCTTCGTGTTGTTGTCCCAGATGAGCATAGGAATGCCAGCCAGGTTGGCAGCACGGCAGAAGAACTCAAGGTAGTATGCACGGAAGGCATTCTCGGCATCAGTCTTTCTATACACACAGCCATACTCGCCCAGGTAGCAGGGGATGTTGTTCTCGATGTAGGCTTTGCGCAGCTTGTAGAGCTGGTTGATGACTGCTAACTCATCAGCACCCGACGCGTCGTTCGTATGTCCCCACATGGGAGCCTTCTCAGCACCGCCGGCATAAGGCTGTGTGCAGAAGTTGTACGGATCGTAGCAGTGAACAGCCACCATCAGCTTGTTGGCAGCATCGGTAGGCAGTACAAAGTGGTCGATGGTCATGTCGATGTTGGCAGCATAGCCAGCCACGCCAATCCAGCGCGTGGCGTTGTTGCCGCCAGTCTTGCGGATGGCGTCAACAGCCCACTGGTTCCAGGTGTTCAGCAGAGCATACTCAGCATCGGAGGCACTGTTCCAGTTGTCGCCGGCATGTATCTCGTTGAAGGTCTCAAAGATGAGCTTCTCGCCGTAGTTGGCAAACTTGGTAGCGACCTGGCTCCACAGACGGACGATGATGGTAGAGTCCTTCTTGTAGGTATCCTCGTTGGTGGCAGCATTGCCCAGATCGGTCTCGAACGAGTCGTGGTGGGTGTTCAGAATGACATTCAGACCGGCAGCAATGGCCTTGTCCACACAGCCTGCCACCTCGTTCAGATAGTCGGCATTGATGGTGTAGTTCTCGTCCATGTGGTCGGTCCATGTGGTTGGGATACGCACGGTCTTTGCTCCGGCACCTGCCAGTGTCTGGAAGGGAGCATCAGTCATGATGCCTACCTTGTCCCAATAGCCCCAGCCCTTGCTGATGGCATCGCCAGAGGTGTCGAAGTGGTTGCCCAGATTCCAACCCCAGCCCAGCATCTGGGTGACAGCTGTTGCATTGTTGCTGGGCATCTCCTTGACGTTGAAGGTCACGTTAATGTCCTGGTCGTAGGTTTTGCCCTGAGGTCCTACTACCAATCCGGCAGGGATATGCAGCGCAATCTGATTGCAGAAGTCAAGCGTAGTGGTGACGGTGAGTGCTGAAGCAATACCGGCAACCCAAGCCTTGCTGACGGGTTTGCCATTGACGGTAATCTCGTCGGTATTCATAGTGGCAAAGCCGATGTTCTTGTCGAAGTTGACCTTGATGGTTGTCTCGCCAAAGAATATAGGCTTTTCTTCAGTGAGTTCTGCAGAGACAAAGTTTGGTGCATCGACTTCGTCAATGCTTATCTGCGCATCGGTGTCCTGGCAGGCTGTGGCGATAAGCGCCACAGCTGCAAGAGACAGTGTATTGAAAATATTTCTCAGTTTCATAATCGGAATAGTGTTTTATTATTCTATAGTAATCTTGGTACATTTAACGTTGTCACCGTTGAGCACGAAGACACCGCCCCAGCCGCCAACTTTGTATGCTGCGTCGAGCATCTCCTGGGTGAGTGTGAGTCCGTACTTACCTTTATTACCAGCAAGGTCATACTCGGTGAACTTGCCACCCTCGGTGTCGTTACCGAAGTTACAAATGCTTGCGTAGGTGGGACCCCAGTGACCCTCAACGAACTGAATCTTCCAGTTATCCTCCATAGGAGTGAGGTAGAAGTACAGCGTCTGGCCAGCCTTGGCGTCGACAGCTGCCAACTCTGCACCGCCATCGGAGAGGACGTACGGCTGGTTGCCCCAGTCGTCGGCAACAGCATTGCCTTCCCACAGGGTTTCTTCTACAGACTCATAGTGCGTAGTGGTAATCTTATCAACGACAACATTGTCGCCATTGAGGACGAAGACGCCGCCCCAGCCGCCAACTTTGTATGCTGCATCGAGTATTTCCTGAGTAACCTCAAGATTGAAGTAGCCCTTGTTGGCCTCTAGATCGTACTCTTTGAACTTGCCACCCTCGGTGTCGTTGCCAACGCTACAGATGCTGGCATAGGTGGGTCCCCAGTGACCCTCGACAATCTGGAGCTTCCAGTCTGAAGCCATCGGAGTGATGTGTAGGCTGATGATATCGCCAGGAACAACACCAGCATTCTTCAGCTCCTGACCGCCGTCAGAGAGAACGTAGGGCTGGTTGCCCCAGTCGTCGGCAACAGCCTGACCAGTCCACAGTACGGTAGTAACCTCAGTGTTGGGGATGAAGTCGATAGTGTATGTAATCTCGCCGTTGGAAGAGATGAGGCGAACCTTTGCACCCTTCTTGGCCTTGGCTGGGATACCGATAATCAGCTGGTTGGTGTTGGTCAGCACATACTGGCAAGCGACACCGTTGATCTCGACACCAGTCAGCTTGTCGCCGTTGGCAACAGGAACCACCATCGACTCACCAGCCTTCAGCTCGACATCCTCGCCGGGCAGCTCGGTGATGTAGCAGAACAAAGCCTCCTCAATAGTGAGTTCCGGAACATTGGCGATGGTGTTACCATTGGCCAGTGTCAGCGTGGGAGCGCCAGAGACGGCGTTCATCGGTACGGTCAGGGTGATAGCCTCTGCTGTGGCACCTTCAACCTTCACGACATCAGAGCCTTCACCGAACTTAACGGTCTTCACCAGGTCGAGGTCGGTACCCTTGATGGTGAGTGCGGCACCAGCGCTGACAGAAGCGTTGTCGTAGCCGGTAACGGTAGGAACAACGAGCTTGAAGGGTACATCAACGGTCTGGGCATTGGCCATCACGAGCTTGAGTCCCTCCTTGGCAGCCTCGGGAACGGTAACCACCACCTTGTCGGCAGCGACTTCCATTTCGGTGACGGCAGTAGAGACATTCTCGAAGAGGATGCTGGTGACCAGATCCATATCCTTACCGGTAATGGTGAGAGCCTGTCCGGCCTTGACGGGGCTGGGAGCAGCCACACACTCAGAGGGCTTCACGGTGGTCAGCGTACCAACAGGAACCTCGACACCCGATTTGCATTTGATGACGATGTCGCCGTCAGGGGCTGTAGCAGGGAGGGTGAAGATGATGCCCTTGCCGTCGTTGGCAATCTTCAGATCTGTGACACTTACGCCACCGATGGTGACATCCTCTGCTACATTGAAGTAGGTACCGCTGATGGTGATGGTCTCGCCAGCCTTGGCAGTGATGTTGCCCAAAGCCTGAGCGGTGTTACGGCCCTTGATGGATGTGATGGTAGGCAGGCCAATCTCGATAGCGGTCTCAGTCTGGATAATCTGATACTCCACGCTGTTCTTGTCGACAACGGTCAGGTCGGCAGTGTAAAGCTCAAGCTTACCCGTCTTAGCCTCCTCAGGCACGATGAGCTCGATGGCATAGCGGTCGTGAGAGATGAAGTCGGACTCGCCCACCAGCACATCGTCGGCAAAGGCTATCGAGTAGATGAGGTTCAGATAGTCGCCCTCAATCTTGATCTTGTCGCCCGGCATAGCAGAAGCGGGGAAGCTCGTAATCTCGATACCTTCGATATAGTTGAGCTCAGTCTTGGTGGTGATGCGCTGGTCGGTATTGGTGACCAGTGTTACCAGTCCGGGAACAGGCCCGTCCTTCGGTATGGCGACGCGAATCTCGCTGGGCACACCCGACTTGACTACTTCAATGCTGGTGATGGAGATGCCTTGAGGGATGATGACCTCGCGCACCTGGTCGAGGTTACTGCCGAGGAAGCGCAGTGTACCACCACGCATCACAGGCGTCGGACCGTAAACGTTCAATGACACACCGCCTTTATACTGGTCGGTGCCCAGATCGTCTTTGCTGCACGCTGTCAGGGATAGCCCCATAAGGGCTACCGCTAACAGGGTGATTGCAACGCCACACTTTGACCTAAAGTCAAAGACTGTATTCTTAAAGTTCTTCATAACTTTTCTTTTTACTTTAATACCTTTATACCTTTACTTATTAGGAACGGCACGGATGTTGTCGATCTTGATGACGGGGTTACACTCGGTACCCTTGATGCCGCCGCTTACCACGAAGATGGTGAGACTGCTGAAGTCGGCAGCGGTCAGAGAGCCAGAAGCACCACCGCCACTGAAACCATACTTGAAGTCGCTGATGGGGATGGTAACGGTAATCCACTCATCGCCAGTATCGAAGCTTCCTGTAGCCTCCCAAGGACGATAGATGCCACGAGGCAACACGTCGTTGTTGAAGTAGGTGTTGTTGGCACCGCCAAGCACATTGCCGTCAATATCCTTCACTCCGGGATTGCCGTTAGAGATCTTGGTGACACCACCGACGATAATCTGCATAGCACCAGAAGCCCAGGGATTGGCCTTCGGAACAAGCATCTCGAACTTGTAGGCCATGTTGTTGTAGTCGCTGAAGTCGACAAGACTTGTCAGACGGACACCGTCGCCCTGGTAGGTCTCTGGGTCAGCCCAGTTGCCCGGCCAGTACTCGAACGAGAAGTTACCGTCGTTCCATCCTCCGTCTTCATCCAGCGTGACAGAAGGATCGCCCAGACGCAGGAAGTTGCCGGAGAGGGCTGTAGCGTCGGTCTCAATCTTCTGTGCGTGCCATCCGTGGTTGCCCAGTACGACATTGGTGACAGCATTAGGCGTGTCGAAGTCGAACAGGATGCCACGTGAGTCGAGGTAGCGGAACGAAGAGGAGGAAGTACCGTAGATAGACTTCACGCTGATGGGACCCTCTGTGGTGCAGTTGGGCACTTCGAAGGTAATGGCACTGCGCGAGCTGTTGACGCTCTTGATGTCGGCACTCTTTCCGTCGGGGAAGATGACCTCAAGAGGTACGTTCGGGTCGTCGATGAAGTAGCTGCCATAGATAACGGCCGTAGAGCCGGGAGCAGCATATTCGCAAGACATCTGTGCTACGGTTGGAGCCGGAATGGCAACGTGGAAGTCGTAGGTCAGCGTGTCGTGTGCCTGAGTAATCATGTAGATCTTGTCGCTCACCTCGTCGGGGATGTCGCCGGGAACCTGTACAATCAGCGTGTTCTTGGTGATGAAGCTGGTGTTCAGAATGGCCTTCTTGTCGTTGAAGTACATCTGCTGGATGCTGGTAAGATTAGAACCAACGAGGCATATCTGAGCCCTGGGCTGAGCCTCTACCAGCAGGGAGTCGCTGGAACTGAGCTGTGCAGGACGGATATAGTAAATGGTAGGTGTGCCATCTGTCAGTTCAAACTTGTCGGGCTGGTCCTTACACGACTGAAGCGAGAATCCGGAAGCCAGTGCTACGGCTGTCAGAAGCAGACTGCTTAATTTATTATTGTATTTCATATCTGTAATTACTTTAAAGGGTTAGAAAGATATTCCGCTGAGGTCGTAGTCTTCAGGAGCTTCCATCAACAGGGGGTTGTAGCTGATGTCTGCAGAAGGCAGAGGAATAGTGAAGCTGCGGTCGGTAACGTTGGGGGCAGCGGTGTTCTCGTCATAGGCAGCACCAGAACCTGCAAGATCCCAAGCGCCACTCTCGTAGTAGCCTTTATAGAGTTCGTTCAGGGCGTTGTAGCCGTTGCGGCGCTGACCCTTGATCTCGTTGATGGCACCCTGTGGGTCATAGTAGTAGCGGCGTACGTAGTCGTACCAGCGGTCACCCTCGCAGGCAAGCTCCAGGCGACGCTCCTTCCAGACATCCTCCCATGTGATGGAAGTAGGATACTGATAGCCCTTCACTGAGCGGTGGCGTACCTGATAGAAAGCCTCGAGCACACGGGCATCGGTGGTAGAGCTGCTATTGCCCATAGCGGCTTCACAGAAAATCAGATATACATCGGCCAGGCGCAGCAGATGGGTGTAGAGGGCTGAAGCCATACGTCCGGCGTTGGCACCATAGAAACGAGCGTGGTCGGCATTGTTGCCATAGAGGTGCTTTACCTCACCGGCACCCGTGGGACTCTCCCACTGTCCAGGGCCAGGATGTCCGTCGGCAGCATAGCCGCCATAGCAGAACTTGAGGAATTCGAATCCGCCACAGTCGGCATAGAAGTAGTCGTAAACGTCGCCGGGCATCATGCAGGTAGCCTTACGGCGGTCGTCCACATTCTGGCGGTTAGGACTCAGAGCGTTCTCGTTGAAAGCATCCTGCAGGTCGACAGAGGGACCGCCCCAGCCACCCCAGCAGTCGCCATTCTCATCGAAGCCTTCGATGGAGAGGTCGCAGTGGAATGAGTTCTGGCAGGTCCAGTGGGAACCCATAGTCCAAGCCCAAGAGATGAGGGCCTCGTCACAGACATTGTTCTCGCCGCGGAAGATGTCGGAGTAGTTCTCCATCAGTTTGCGGCCGCTGTTCTGAATGACGTCGTAGGCCAGCTCGGCAGCCTTGGCCAGGTCTTCAGCGTTGCGCTGGTGGGCCGTACAGGTGATGTAGCTGTAGGTGCCGGGGTTGTAGGTGGTGTTGCTTTCGCTGAAACCAGACTTTGTCAGATAGACCTTAGCCAACAGACCCTTGGCAGCATACTTGTCGATGCGTCCGTTGTTGGTGGGGTCTTTCTCAGGCAACAGCTCGATGGCTTTGTTGAGCAGAATGACGATATAGTCGTAGATATTGCTGATCTTAGCCTTGTGCAGACCGGTCGAGTTTTGGCTTCTGATCTCGTTGATAGGGCTGTGGATGATGGGTACAGCACCGAACGAACGTACCAGATAGAAATAAGCCATAGCCTTCCATACAAGGCATTCGCCCATCGTGGCATTCTTGACAGCTTCGCTGGCACCGGAAGTGGCATTCTTGATGTTGTCGTAGACGGTAGAAGAGTGCGTATTGACAGCCCAAAGCGAGGCACTCATGTTGGCCAAGTCCTGGTCGGAACCGTCGAGCGTGAAGGTAAGATAGGGTGAGCTGCCCATATAGTAGTTGCCCGACATCACCTCGCCAACCTTGAAGAATCCGCGCATGAAGTCGTACCAGGGCGAGTTGTACAGATAGTTGACACCTGCACGGCACTGGGCATCGTTGCTATAGTAGTTGGAAGTATCATAGCCGTCTTCCGTCGGGCGCTCCAGATACTTGTCGCATGACGACAACGCGAGGCCCATGAAAGCAATACATGCTACTGATTTGAAATTATATAGTTTCATAGTAATACCTTAATTATATTTAGAATGTGACGTTAAGACCAAATGAATATACAGTCGGAGACGGATAGCGTCCGTTATCAAGACCATAGACGTAGCCGTTGGTGTCGGCTGTAGAAGCACCAACCTCGGGGTCGTAGCCGTCGTAACCGGTAATGGTGAAGAGATTCTGGATGTTGCAGTAGACGCGCAGGTTGTCCAGATACAGCTTCTGGGCAATCTTCTTAGGCAGCGTGTAACCCAGGGTGATGTTCTTCATGCGCAGGTAGCTGCCGTTCTCCACATAGCGGTCGCTGATGCGGCGGTTGTTGTTCGGGTCGTTCAGACGGACGGCAGGCAGACCGGTGGGATTCACCACCTGTACGTTGTCGATGTCGTCGTACCAGTTCCATACGGTACCCGAGTTGTTGCCTACGTAGCCGTTGGTGTAGTCCTTGTCGGGGTCGATGGGAGTGATGGTAGAACGTCCCAGCACCGAAGCGGCCTGGTTCTGCCATACACTGTTCATGCCGTCGAGCTTCATGCGCAGGTAGTTGAACACCTTGTTGCCATACGAACCGTTGATGAAGATAGTCAGGTCGAAGTCCTTGTAGCGGAAGGTGTTGGTCCAACCGAAGGTGTACTTAGGCATGGGGTTGCCCAGGTAGGTACGGTCGTTCTCGTCGATGACACCGTCGCTGTTCAGGTCCTTGTACTTGATGTCGCCCACCCATACGGTGTTCCAGCGGTTGAAGCCGGCGTTGTTGTAGGATACGGGCTTGGGGCTGGTCTCGATGTCCTCCAGGCTGGTGTAGACACCGTCGGTTACATATCCGTAGAACTGGAACAGGGGCTGGCCCACGTCACTCTTCGACACAATGTCGGTCCACATACCGTAGCCGTAGATGGCGGCGCTGGCAGTACCGGCGAGCTCCTTCAGCTTGTTCTTGTTCCATGAAATCTCGAATTCAGAGTCCCAAGAGAAGTCCTTGGTGCTGATGGGGTGGGTGTTGACGGTCAGCTCAAGACCGGTGTTCTCAATCTTACCATAGTTACCCCAAGGTGCTGCGAGGGCTGAAGAGCCGTTACCGCTGGTTCCCATGTATGAGGGCAGCTGCATAGGCATCAGCATGTCGTTTGACACCTTCTTATACCAGTCGAGGGTGATGTTGATCTTGTTGTTGAAGAAACCCAGGTCGAGACCGATGTTGGTCTGCTCCTGCTTCTCCCAGTGAATCTCAGTGTTGGGAATACGGGCGGGGCGCTGTGAGGTACCCAGTCCAGTTTCCATAACGGAGAGGTCTGATGCCCACTTACCGCCACCGATGCTGGAGTTACCAGTCTGACCCCAACCGATGCGGAGCTTACCATTGGAAAGCCACTTCTCAGCGAACTTCTTGATGAAGGCTTCGTTGGAGAAGCGCCAGGCTGCTGCAAACGAGTGGAACGAACCCCATAGCTTTTCGGGACCGAAGTTCGAGCTGCCGTCACGACGGAACGTATAGGTCAACAGGTAGCGGTCGTCATAATTATAGGTTTCGCGCGTGAAGAACGACGACATGGCCGACGAACCGAAACCGACACCAATCTCAGCCTGTCCGGTACCCAGGGCCGGATTCTGGATAGAGTTCGAAGGCATGTCGGTGTTGTAGGCACTTACGTAGTCCCACTTGCTCTCCCAGGCCTCCTGACCAATCATGGCCGAGAAACCGTGCTTGCCAATCTGTCCGTTATAGGTCAGGTAGTTCTTAATCTGTATAAACTGCCCTGTGGTCTTCTGTACGCGGGCCTGGTTCTGGTTCTTGGTCCAGTTGCCGAGACTGACGGTGGGCTCAAACGTAGAGGCACGGTCCCAGTTGAAGTTGTAGCCCAGCTCCGTGTGCCAGACGAGTCCCTTCAGGAAGGTTACCTCGGCGAAGATGTTACCGTTCAGCAGGTTACGCTTGTAGCGGTAGTCGTTCATCAAGGCCAGAGCAACGGGGTTGGGGTTGCTCATACCTTCGCGCGAGACAGAGGTGTAGCCGCCCTCAATGTTGTAGATGGGCTGATAGGGCGGGGTGGTCAGGGCGTAGGTGATGACACCCTCGTCCTGGTCGGCCTTCAGCAGCTTCTCTGAGGTGTGCGAGTAGGTGGCGTTCAGACCCAGCTTCAACCAAGGCTTCAGCTGAGCATCCAGGTTGACGCGGGCACCGTTACGCATGAAATTTGAACCGATAATGGTACCATCCTGGTTCATGTAGTTGGCGCTGACGTAGTATTTCACTGCGTCGGTACCACCTTGTGCGCTCACCTGGTGCTGGTGCTGCAGGGCTGTGCGGAAGATGGCATCCTGCCAGTTGGTACCCTTGCCCAGTGCGCTGGGGTCGCTCAGCGTCGGGTCTTCGGTAGCACCACCCTGTGCCACCATGTCATTATAGAATTCTGCAAACTCGCGGAGGTTCAGCATGTCGATGCGCTTCGACTGACGCTGCCAGGCCACCATACCGTCGTACGAGAACTTGGCCTCGCCCGACTTACCGTGCTTGGTGGTAATCAGCACAACGCCGTTAGCACCCTGTGCACCGTAGATGGCCGTTGCCGAAGCGTCCTTCAGAATTTCCATCGAGACAATGTCGGCAGGGTTGATGGTAGACAGCGGCGACACAGAAGATACAGAACCGTTACCCAGACGGTCGCCCAGACCTACGGAAGCACCTGAAGAATTGGAGTTGCCCCAGATGACACCATCGATGACGTACAGGGGTTCAGCACCGGCATTGATGGTAGCCTGGCCACGCACGCGGATTGAAGTAGAAGAACCGGGAGCACCCGATGTGGCCATAGACGTCACACCGGCTACACGTCCTGCAAAGGCCTGGTCGAGGTTGGTGATGATAGAACCCTTCATCTTCTTCTCGTCCATAGAGCCTGTGGCACCGGCAAGGTCCGACTTCTTCATCGTACCATAACCTACAACCACCACTTCGTCGAGCAGTGCCTTGTCTTCCTCCAGGGTGATGTCGTAGCGGCTGGCACCGGTCACCTTCACCTCCTTGGTCTTGTAGCCAATGTAGGAGATGACGATGGTCTGGCCTTGGCTGGCATTGAGCGTAAAGTTACCGTCGAAGTCGGTGGCGACACCGTTCGATGTACCTTTGATGACCACACTTGCACCGATAACGGGCCCCATGGCGTCGCTAACAGTACCAGTAATCTTCTTCGCCTGTTGCACCTCTGTGGGCAGTGGTGAACTGCCCCCGGCTGCATACATGACGGGCGAATAGCCCAGCAGGGTTATGGTGCATAATCCTGCCAGCAGAGAGTTTTTACTGCAATTTAGATTCATACTTTGTTTGTTAGTTAATAGTATTTAAAAATCTCGTGTTTCCTTGTATTCACGATGCAAAGATAAAACAAAAAAATTAAAACGTCCTCCTTTTTTTTGACTTTTATTTGTACTTTTTTGCAAAGTGTACATTTTTAGCAAAAAAGTATAATGGTTTTTCGGAAAATAGTGCTAACTTTGCAACGAAGTTAAAAAAAACGACTAAAGACCCCTAACAAGCATGAAGAAAAATGCCCTTACGCTATTGCTGCTGCTGATATTGTCAGGCTGTCTGCCTACAATGGCTCAGATTCGTGGCAACAACATCAATGTGACGGTGGTTCCCGACCATCAGGACTGGAACTACAAGGTAGGACAGACAGCCCAGTTCACGGTCAGTGTCACCAAGTCGTCCACCTTATTAAATAATATAACCGTCGACTTTGAGGCCGGTCCTGAGATGTATCCTGATGTAAAGAAACAGGACGTGGTGTTGAAAGACGGTACGATGACCTGGAAGGGAAAGATGGCGAAGCCCGGTTTCTATCGGCTGACGGTGACAGCCCACGTTGGCGGCAAGGATTATAAGGGCTCGTGTACGGCAGCCTTCTCGCCCGAGCTGCTACAGCCAACAACGGTAGAACCGAAGGATTTCGACCAGTTCTGGTCGAGGACCCTGGAAGAGGCTCGTTGGACGGCCCTGAACCCCCAGCGCGAACTGTTGCCCGAGCGCAGCAGTGAGTCGGTGAACGTCTATCAGGTGTCGTTTCAGAATATCCGTTGGGGTTCGCGAACTTATGGCATCCTGAGCGTTCCCACCAAGCCCGGCAAGTATCCTGCCTTATTGCGAGTGCCCGGAGCCGGTGTGCGTCCCTATAGCGGCGACACCTATACGGCCCCTGGCAAGGCCATCGTGCTGGAAATAGGCATTCACGGAGTGGATGTCACGCAGCCCCAGATTTTTTATGACAATCTGATGAACGGTGCTCTGAACTGCTATTGGGACTTCGGCATGGACAACCGCGACCGTTCTTACTACAGGCGTGTGGTGGTGGGCTGTGTGCGTGCCGTCGACTATATCGCCTCGCTGCCTGAGTGGGACGGAAAGACCATCGGCGTGACGGGCTCCAGTCAGGGGGGCTTCCTGTCGTATGCCACAGCAGCCCTCGACAAGCGTATCACCTTCGTGG
>ODAI014325494.1_pt1 | contig 14135 bp, 20 predicted proteins | sample 1539321 | NCBI WGS metagenome assembly ODAI01 (sample SAMN02144231, study PRJEB22623) | gut metagenome | biome: sheep rumen | host: Ovis aries | place: New Zealand
AGCAGGGCGCGGGTTCGAGCCCCTCCGGGTGCGCCACAGGAAAAGGCTGTCCATCTGACGGACAGCCCTCTTTATTTATTCCGGTGTTCCCTCTCCCTTTGCTCCCTGATGATCTGATCCATGATGCACAACTGTTGTAAGTGTTCCTGCTCCTCTTTCGTGAGCGGCCTTGCGCCGTACTTGTTCGTCATATGCCGGCTGAGCGCCAGCATGAGCGAAAAAAAGATGATCAGCGGGATGGACGCGATGAGCCCGACAAGCATCGTCAAAAGCAGAGGAACCAGCATCTATCAATCCCTCCTTACCCAGCAGTCAGTCGTCCTCCGTCTTCAGTTCCGTCGTCTGCCCGTAAAGCGTGTCCCGGGTATGCCCCGCATAACCGTCTGCGTCATAGTGATTCATGCCGCCCAGCAGGCCCCGGTTGCTGGTGCCGGCCTCCTGCCCCGCCGGATCATAGTGCACCAAGTCCGTAAACAGACCCGGCTGTGAAGAGCCGACGCGGTTCCCGTCTGCGTCGTAGTGATTCCAGGACCCGCCAAACAATCCCGGCCAGCTTTCCCCGATCACCTTTCCGTCCTTGTAATGCACCTTCTGGCCAAACAGTCCTTCAACCGTCTCGATCTTGTCCGACATGCCCGATCCTCCTCTCCGGCTCCGCCGTCTCTTTCTCCGTATCCATGATACCATATTGTCTATTTATTATCAATATTATTCGATAGTCTTCCGCTTCTTCGCTTTTTTTAGGATTACGCGCTTTTCCATCTAGCTTTTTGGCATGAATCGTGGCAAAATTAAGGGTATGGCCGTCGCATTCCCGCAGGGACGTTCGCCTCTCCCGCACATCTGCACGGCCTAGTTTCCCAAACCTTTCAGGAAAGGAGGCACCGTATGGTCAGCGTCATCGTCATCGGTCGAAACGAAGGTGAACGCCTCACCGCCTGCCTGGGCAGCATCCGTGCCTCTATGGGCCCTTTAAAATACGAACTGCTCTATATCGATTCCCGCTCGAAGGACGACAGCATCCGGCGGGCCCTCGACTGCGGCGCCCGCGTCTTCCGTCTGACGGAGCCGGAAACCACCGCCGGCCTGGGCAGGCTGGTCGGTTCCCGGCTGGCCCGCGGCGAGTGGCTGCTGTTTTTGGACGGCGACATGCAGCTGTGTCCCGGCTTCGTGGAAAAGGCGCTCTCGCTTGCCTTCCGGAAGGACTGCAGCGGCGTCTGCGGCATCCGCAAAGACGAGTTTATCCGCGACGGGAAGTGCGTCTCCAGCGTCGACAACGTCTTCGGCTGCACGGCAGAGCGCATCTGCCCCGAATTCGGCGGCGCGCTCTTCGTGTCTGCCGCCGCCCTGTCTGCGTGCGGCGGCTGGTCTGCAGAGCCCGTTGCCTGCGAAGAGGCGGAGCTGCACGCCCGTCTCTTGGCCGCCGGGTGCAAAATCGCCGAGATCCCCGTCCCCATGATCGTCCACACGGACACGGTGCGGGAGCGCCGCGGCCTCCTCGGGGTTCTCTTTTCAAGGCGCCGTCTGGGTGACGGACAGGCGCTGCGCAGCGCAGCGGCCAAGCACAGCGCTAAAGCTTACCTGTCCTTCGAGCGCCGCAAGTTCGCCTTCGGCGCGCTGGACCTCCTCTGCGCGTTCGCGCTCTTTGCCGGCGGGCCGGGGCTGGCCCTCATCAGCCTGCTGCAGTGCTTCCAGCTCGGCTTTTTCGCGTCCCGCCGTCAGCTGCGCGCTTTCGTCTCCCAGAAGCTCTTCTTCTTCGCCTTCATCCCCGGGCTGCTCACCTGGCGCCGCAAGGACGAGGGCTTTGAGGAGGTGAGCGCATGAGGCCGCCGGTTCGTACGGTCAGTTTCATCGTCGTCGCGCTCAACGCGGAAAAGACGCTGCCGAACCTGCTCTCCGATCTGCTCGCGCAGACGCTGCCGCCGGACCGGCTGGAAGCCGTCCTGGTGGACAGCGGTTCCGCCGACCGGACGAAAGCGATCCTGACCGCCTTTGCCGCAGACGCGCCGTTCACCGTCAAGGTGCTGGACAACCCGAAACGCTGGCTGGCCAGCGGCTGCAACCTGGCGCTGCAGGCGGCTTCCGGCGACGCGGTGCTCCGCGTGGACGCCCATGCCCGGATCCCTGCGGACTTCCTCGAGAAGAACCTAGAAGCCATCAACCGGGACGAGGACATCGTCGGCGGAAGCGTGCAGAGCGCCCCGCCCGCAAGCGACTGGAGTGCCGTCATGCGCGCGCTGGATACCTCCCGGTTCTGCGGCGGCGCAGCGCCCTTCCGCAACGCGGGCCCCGCCCGGTATGTCGACACCCTCGCCTACGCGCTCTGCCGGCGGGAGGTCTTTGCAAAATGCGGGCCTTACGACGAGCGCCTCCGCCGCACGGAGGACAACGACATGCATTACCGCATGCGCAGGGCCGGATACCGGTTCCGCTTCTGCCCTGAGATCACCTCCAGCCACGCGGCACGCGATACGCTTAGCGGGCAGATCCGCCAGAAATGGGGCAACGGCTACTGGATCGGGCGGACGCTGCACTTCCAGCCGCACTGCTTTGCGCCGCGCCACCTGATTCCCGCGCTGTTCGTGCTGGCGCTGGCCGTCTGTATCCTCCTGTCGCCGCATGCAGCCTGGCCGCTCGTCACGCTGCTCTGCGTCTACGGCGCCGTCGATCTTGCGGCCTCCTTCCACGCGGCCTGCAGCGCGCCGCGCGGAAAACTGCTGGCCTTCCTTTGCCTGCCTTTCCTCTTCCCGCTCATGCACGTCCTGTACGGCGCGGGAACGATTGCGGGCCTGCTGACCCCGGAGGTGCGCCGTGCGTGACTGGATCCGCGACCTGACGGATTTCGTCTTTCTTCAGGATGATCCCGCCCCGGCGGACATCCTCTTCATCGCGGGGAATGCGCACGCGGAACCCGCGGAGCGTGCCGCCGGGCTCTACCGTGCAGGCTATGCGCCGCTGGTTCTGCCCTCCGGCCGTTACGCGGCGGCGGCCAGCGGCTTTCCCGGCCAGCAGTCCGGCGCCCGGCGCTATTCCGGGCGCTTTGAAAGCGAGTGGGCCTTCATGCGCCGCGTGCTGATGGAAAACGGCGTGCCCTCCGAAGCGATCCTGCGCGAGAACCGCGCGCGCTTCACTTATCAGAACGCCATCGCCTCCCGCGCGCGCACGGAAGCGGCTGCGCTCACCATCCGGCGCGCCATCCTCTGCTGCATGCCTGTTCACGCCCGGCGCTCGTTCATGTACTACAGCGCGCTCTTCCCGGAGGCCGAAATCCTCGTCTGTCCGGCCGGTGGATGTGAACTGACGCGCGACAACTGGACGGACAGCGAGCAGGGCATCGCTGCGGTGCTGGGCGAAGTGGAGCGCTGCGGGAGCCAGTTCCATGACATCCTGACGGAAAAGCTTCTCCATCCCGCAGGCGGTTTCCCCTCCCCTCTGGAGCAAAGGTGGATGCCGGAAGGCGCCGCACCGGCCGATTCTTCTGACAGGGATCAACAGCCATGAACAAAGCGCTTTTCATCCGGGCGATAACCAGGTTTTTTGCAGGACTGCTGCTGGTCGTGGGCCTGCTTTTTCTATCTGCGGGTACCTGGAGCTATCCCCAGGGCTGGCTTTTGACCGGGATTCTGTTCGCTCCGATGTTCATTGCCGGGCTTGTCCTGATGAAAAAGAATCCGGAGCTGCTGAGGAAACGGTTGAACGTCAGGGAAGCGGAAACAAAGCAGCGCCGGGTCATTTTCTGCAGCGGGATTCTGTTTCTGGCGGCTTTTGTTTCGGCGGGACTCAGTTACCGGTATCAATGGCTGATGCTTCCCGCTCCGGTAAGCGTTGCAGCGGCAATCGGTTTTCTGGCAGCATATGCCCTTTACGCCGAAGTTCTGCGGGAGAACGCCTATCTTTCCAGGACGGTGGAGGTTCAGGAAGACCAGAAGGTGATTGATACCGGCCTCTCCGGGATCGTTCGTCATCCGATGTACATGGCAACGGTGTTTTTATTCCTCTCCATGCCGCTGGTGCTGGGATCCGTGATTTCGTTCGCGATGATGCTGCCTTACATCCCGCTCCTCCTCATACGGATCCGCAATGAGGAGCAGGTTTTAGCAGAAGGCCTCCCCGGATACAGAGAATACATGGAGAAAGTGAAATACCGGTTAATTCCTTTCGTCTGGTAAACAGATGCACCCAACCTGTCAGCTGCTGCCTTTTCCCCGCCAAAGCTGCAGTCCTGCAGCTTTGATGGCAGAATGTTTTTGAAAAAGCTCTTGGATTATTGATGCAAATCGGCGCATTTGAAAGGAGTTTTTCAAGTTGATAAAAATACTGTTCATCTGCCACGGCAACATCTGCAGAAGCGCCGCGGCAGAAATGGTTTTTCTGCATATGGCGGAGGACGCCGGCATATCCTCACGCTTTAGTGTATCGTCCGCCGCGACTACCCGGGAGGAAATCGGCAACGACCTCTATCCCCCGATGCGGCGGGCGCTGCAGTCCGCCGGGTACGCCTGCCGCCCCCATGCGGCCCGGCAGATGACCCGCTCCGACTACGACCGGTGGGATTACCTCATCGGCATGGATGCGGAGAACCTCGCCGACATGCGGCGCATCTGCGGCAGCGATCCCTCCGGCAAGCTTTCCCTGCTTTGGGACTGGGCCGGTCAGCCCGGGCGGGAGATCGACGACCCGTGGTACACCCGCGACTTTGGCGGCGTCCTCCGCCAGATTGAGGAGGGCTGCCGCGCCCTGCTGGCCCGGTTGAACGAATCTCCCGTTTGACAGACACTGTAACTATACAGCAAATCACCCGCCGGTGCGGCGGGTGATTGCTTATTCTGTTTCAAAACTTCAGCACGATCCCGACGACAGCCGAGATAGCGATAAAGAGGACCGGGCTCCACTTCAGCTTCCGCTGTGCGATAAAGAGCGCGACGGCCAGAACGATCGCCTTGGGGATGAACAGGTCCGCGAGGCTGCCGCTCGCGGCGTAGGCGGGCAGGTTGATCAGCGCCACCTTCGCCACGTTAAGGCCGGCCGCCGTGATCATCGCGATGGAAGCCGGCCTGAGGCCGTAGAACGCGCCTTCCACGAGCGGGTTATCCCGGAAGGACTTGAGAAAGCGCGCGATGATCAGGATGATGATCACGGACGGCGCCGCCAGGCCTATCGTCGCCAGCAGCCCGCCGGCAAATCCCGCCGTCTTGAATCCGGCATATGTGGACATGTTGATGCCGATCGCCCCGGGCGTGGATTCGGATACGGCGATCATGTCCGCAATGTCCGCGTGAGTGAACCAGCCCGTCTTGTCGGACATCTCGTAGAGGAACGGCAGCGTCGCCAGGCCGCCGCCCACGGAGAAAAGGCCCGTCTTGGCAAATTCCAGCATCAGGCGCAGCAGAATCACCGCGATCCCCCCTTTCCTTCCGCCTTTGCGGAGGCGTTGCGGCGGCCGCTGATCACGATGCCCGCTGCTCCGGCCAACACAACCAGCAGCGCTGTCGGAAGCTTATAGGGCAAAAAGCCGCCGAAAGCGTTCAGAGCAAAGATGACCAGGTAGATTGCAAGCGCTGTCCGGTCCACCACGGATTTCTTCCACAGCCGCAGCACGGCCTGTACAATCAACACGCAGACGCACACGCGGATTCCCGCAAACGCGTGCTGAACCACCGGGTAATGCGCGAAGTTCGTAAGGCACGTCGCGATGAGCAGGATGATGAGGATGGGCCCGGTGATGAATCCGGCGGTCGCAGCCAGCGCGCCGGGCACACCCTTCCGCTTCTCCCCTATAAAAGTCGATACGTTCAGCGCGATGATGCCCGGCGTGCACTGGCCGATGGAAAAGTAGTCCCGCAAATCGTCCATCGTCGTCCAGTGCCGTTTCTCGACCAGCTCCCGCTCCAGTATCGGCAGCATGGCATAGCCTCCGCCGAACGTGACGCAGCCCAGCTTGCAAAAGGTGAGGTACAGCTCCAGCAGTTGATTCAAATCCGGTTCCTCCTTTGTTTTCGCGGCGGCCGGAGGGCATAGTAAAGCCGGACGGCTTCCGGCACACCGCCCGGCGGTTTCATCCGCTTGATTACGCCATGCGGCCCTTTATTGCAGGTACCGCTCGTTGTCGCAGTAGCAAAGCTCCAGCGGCCCGTGTTCTTCGCCGCAAGCCGCTTCCGCCTCTTCGCCAACCGCGAAATCCGGCTGGCTCGTCTCCGTCAGCAGCGCCGCCATAACCCGGCCCATCACGTGCTCGATTTCGGCGTTGTCGCTGACGACCTCGTAGCGCGTCCCCTCGCTGTTGAGCAGGCTGCTCTGGCGCACGAGCACCAGGCCGCCCTCGCCCTCGCCGTCCTCGTTCATCCGGATGGCACCCATCAGCGAGTAAACCTTCCCGCTGTAGACGACGGTCGCGATCGGGCGGAGCGCGGCTACCCTGCCCTCTTCATCGCTGACCTCGAACCAGCCGATCTCTTCATTTCGATTGAGTATTGACATAAACCGCACCTTTCCGTCGCTCATCCCTCTTCGCACTGCCGGAGATAGTCCGCGTACAGCGCTTCGATCAGCGCATCGTCTTCCACCGTCCGGTAGCTGCACTCGCCCCGTTCATCCTCCGTCTCTTCCAGGAAAAAGGTCTCTCCCCCTTCTTCCGTCTCGCTCATCAGCAGGTATCTTTTGCCGTCCCGCCTTAAATCAGCGACGACGCTGAAACGGACAACTTCTCCGTTTTCGTCTTCGAATTCCATGACGTCCGCGGCGTCCTCTGCGGGTTCGGCATCGGCCGCCGTCTCCGATGCGTGCTGCCGGTCCAGCCAGGACTGCAGGATCAGCGTCGCGGCGACCATATCCACCTTTTTCTTGCGGCCGTCCCGGCTCATGTCCGCTTCCAGCAGCGCGTTTTCCGCCAGCACGGTCGTCAGGCGTTCGTCCTCATACTGCACGCTGAGGCCCGCCTGCTCCAGCTGCTCGGCAAAGGCGAACACCTTGTCCGCCTGTCCGCCCTGCGTGCCGCTCATGTTCCGCGGCAGGCCGCAGACGACGCTGCGCGTCCCGTACTGCTCGCACAGGGTGAGGAAATGGCGGACATCCGGGCCGTATCCCACGCGCCAGTAGGTCTCCACCGGCTGGGCGGTCAGCCCCAGGGGGTCGCTGACGGCGACGCCGATCCGCCGGTCGCCCACGTCAAGGCCGAGGACTCTTTCCATCGCTTAAACCTTCTTCGAGATATAGAACTGGACCAGTTCCTCCAGCAGCTCATCCCGGTCGATCCGGCAGATGAGGGACCTGGCATTCTGATAACTGGTGATATAGGTGGGGTCTCCGCTGATCAGATAGCCGACGATCTGCGTAATGGGATCATAACCCTTGTCCGAGAGCGCGTGGTAAACGCACAGCAGGATCGTCTGCGCGTCCTGCGGGTTATCGCTGATCGCTTTGAAATGCTGCGTACCCATCGTAGAATCAATCATGTCACATACCCCCTCCGGTTCACTGCACGTATTATACACAAACCGTGAAAGACTTTCAACGGTTAGCGGAAAATCAGCCGTCTTCCCTAAAGCGCCAGCTTCTGCACGACGGATTCAAACGCTTCCGGCAGCGGCGCTTCGAAACGCATCCGCTGCCCCGTGGAGGGGTGCGTCAGCTCCAGGCTGAAGGCGTGCAGCATCAGCCGGGGAACCGCAACCGGCGTCTTCAGCTTCGGCGCATAGATGACGTCGCCCAGCACCGGATGCCCGGCAGAGAGCATGTGCACGCGGATCTGGTGCGTCCTCCCCGTCAGCAGGTGCACGTCCAGCAGGCTCGCCCCTCTGAGGGGCTGCAACATCTGCCACTCGGTCCGGGAGGGGCGCCCGTCCGGCACGACCGCCATCTTCTTGCGGTCCTGTTTGTGCCTTCCGATCGGCGCGTCGATCAGCCCCCGTTCCTCCTTCATGGCGCCGCTTACCACGACGCGGTAGTGCTTCTCCATCGTGCGGTCCTTGAACTGGCTGCTGAGGTCCTGGTGCGCCGCATCGTTTTTGGCGATGACCAGCACGCCGGAGGTGTCCTTGTCCAGCCGGTGGACGATGCCGGGCCGCATCTCGCCGCCGATGCCGGAGAGCCCGCTCAGGCGGAACAGCAGCGCGTTGACCAGCGTGCCCTGCTCGTTTCCCGCCGCGGGATGGACGACCATGCCCGCCGGCTTGTTGACGACCGCGATGTCCTCGTCTTCGTAGAGCAGGTCGATGGCGATATCCTGCGGCAGGATGCCGGTCTGCCTGGGCTGCGGCACCTCCACGACGATCTCGGTGCCCGGCTCCAGCGTCTGCGCAGGTTTGTCGGCCGCCCGCCCGCCCAGCAGCACCTGCCCGTCGCGGATCAGCGCCTGCGCGCGGGAGCGGGACAGTGCCCCCTGATCGGCCAGAAACTGATCCAGGCGCCTGCCCGCGTCCTCCTGCCCCGTACAATACCGAAGCCGGCTCATGTGTCCTCCTCTCCGGACCCGCGCACGGCCACATCCTGCAGCAGCACGCTGGCCGCCACGGTTATAAGCCCCGCGGTGACACAGATATCCGCGAAATTAAAAACCGGAAAACGGATGAAGAGCAGCCGGATGTAATCCGTAACCGCGCCGTATGCAGCCCTGTCCCACAGGTTCCCCAGCGCGCCGCCGTTTACGGCGGAGAGGGCCGCAAGGAGCACCGGGCTCTTCTCCCAGTGCCGGCGGTAAATCCACTCCGCCGCCAGCAGCGCGATGAAGGCAGCTGCCGAAAGAAGCGGGACGAGCGCGCCGCCGCCGGAGAAGAGGCTGAACGCATAGCCGGTATTTTCCGTCCGCACGATCTGCAAGAGGCCCGGGATCATAGGCCCGGTCGCAAGGTCCGCCCTGAGGACGGCCGCCTTGATCAGCCTGTCGCACAGGAAGAAAGCGGCCGTCAGAAAGCCCAGCAGGGCCAGCGGTCTTCCGGGCTTTTGCATTGCGCAGCGCTCCTCCTCTCGCTCCGGGAAATAGAAAGAGCAGTGGGGTTTCCCGCTGCTCCGTTTGTTTTAGCCAAGCAGTTTCTTCAGCGCCGTAAGAGAAGCGCCCTGATCGTCCACGATCTTGCGCAGCTGCTCGTAATAGGAGCGCGACTGCTGTTTGAGGGTCTCGTACTTGTCGGTCAGGTCCGTAATCCGGCCCTCTGCCCGCGCGCGGATGGAAGCGGCGTCCTCGTTCGCCTTCGCGACGATCTCCTCCGCCTTTTTGTCCGCGTCCGACACGATTTCCTCGTAGACGCCCTGCGCCTTGCTGAGCACCAGCTCGAAGCTCTCCGCGGAGTACTTGCCCTGGTCGGCTTCCTTCACCGGAGCGCTCGCCGCGGCCGCCTTCGCGTCCGCGAGCTGCTGGGTCAGGGACGCAATCTTAGCATTGAGCGCCTTGGTCTCATCCTCACGCTTCTCCATTTCATCGAGGATGTCGTTGAGGAAATCGTCCACTTCCCCCTTGTCGTAGCCGCCGCCGACGTCCTTAAATACCTTATCCGCGATGATATCCAGCGTAATTGCCATGGTTTGATCTCCTTTCATGGATGGATTTTATTCAAATCGAAACAGCGTTATGCCGATCCTGTCCTTGCGCGTCGTTCCGTCGAGAGAAACGAGCCGGACCCTGCCCTGTCCGCGGACGGAGAGCATCGTGCCGGCCGCCACGGGGTGATCGGTCCTCGTGCACACCACGTGATCCGCCTTGGCTTCCCCGGCGCGGATCCAGTCCGCCGCCTTGGAACGGGACGTTTTGTAAGCGGCAGCCATCACGGCGTCCAGCCGCAGGGACGGAACGACCGCCCGGAAATAGCTGCCCCTCGGCTCCGGCAGAAGGCCTGCGGGATCCGTCTCCTGAAAGGAAAGGCGCACGCGCCCCGCCGAGTCCAGCTGTTCCCTGATATACGGTGCGGATGTTTTTTCCGCAAATAAAAAAACATCCGTCTCTCCGATTATAATATCGCCCAAACAACTTCTTGTCAAGCCCAACGCCATGAAGGCGCCCAGCACGTCCCTGTGCGAAATGGAGGCGAACCTGCCGTTGTACGGGGAGCGCAGGCAGACGCCCGGAAAGCCGCTTTCAGCCGGCTCCTCCCCTTCCGGGCAGAAGCAGCCGATCTTGCGCTCCGCGCCGTCGTAACCGCCCCAGCTGACAAACGCCAGGCTCCGGCCGCGCCGCACCTCTTCCGCCTCCGCCAGGCCCGCCGGATCCAGAAACCGCGTAAAATGCGGCCGCATCCGTTCCTCCGCGTCTCTCGCGGCGTACTCCAGCAGGACCCGGTCCGACTCGTTTTCCCTTTTCATCAGTACCTGCCCTGGTATCCCGCCTGGGCGTTCTGTTCCTCGATGACCTCGACCGACTGCGGCGCCAGCAGGTACGCCAGATGCGCCACCTTGATCATGCGTCCCTGCAGTGCGAACGCAGCGCCGCTGAGCAGGTCCACGATGCGCCCGCAGTCCTTCGGGTCCACGTTCTCCAGATTGAGCAGCACGCTCTCCCCGCGCAGCAGGCACTTGATGATCTCCCGGCACTCTTCGATCTGCCGCACGCAGATCACGTGCTCCGTGTGGCGCTCGCTGCCCTGCGCCTGTGTCCGGCCCGTCAGGCGTTCGTCCCGGATGACGTTGTCGCGCACCACGGGGCGCGCCTCCCGTATGGGCGAGGGCCGCATGTCTTCCTCGTCCGCCTCGCGCGCCTGCACGGTGCGCCTTCTGCCGCGGCCGGTGAACGGGTTCAGGATACGGCCCAAAAAGGCGTCTGACGTGTCGTCATCGTCTTCCTCTGCCGCCTCTTCCGGCTCTTCTTCTTCCAGTTCCTCCTCGTCCTGATCCTCTTCGGCGTCGCCGAAGTAGCCCAGTTTTTCGATAAAGTTCCTGGCGCCATCCAAAAAACCCATTCGTTTACTCCCTTTCAACCTTTAAACTTTTGCCGCCGGCCGCCGTCCGAAGAGAGCAGATCCCAGGCGCAGATGTGTCGCGCCTTCCTCTGCGGCAATCTCGTAATCGCCGGACATCCCCATGGAAAGCTCTTCGATCCGGGTGCCGGCAACTGCCTCGTCCCGGAGATGCTCAAACAGCCCGCGCATCCGCACGAACAGGGGCCGCAGTTCCTCGGGCCGGTCCGATTCCGGCATGACGGCCATGAGGCCGCGGATCTCCAGCCCCGGGAGCTTCGCCGCTTCCTTTGCAAAAGCCGGCAGTTCTTCCTCTGCGATGCCGCCCTTCTGGGGCTCCCTGCCGATGTTGACCTGTATCAGCACAGGCATGCGCCTGCCTGTTTGCTGCGCCCGCCTGTCGATCTCCTGTGCCAGATTCATCCGGTCCAGCGACTGGATCATGCTAACCTGATCTATTATATATTTAACTTTGTTCGTTTGCAACCTTCCGATACAGTCAATTCGGAAAGAAGCGTCCAGAAGCGGCCGTTTTTGCAGTATTTCCTGCGCCCGGTTTTCACCCAGCCGCGTAAGCCCGCACGAGAGCAGGCCCCGGATTCTCTCCGGCTCCACCGTCTTCGTCACGGCGATGATTTCCGCCGGGCGGCCCCACCGCTCCAGGGAGAGGTCCGCCACGCGCCGCTCGATCGCCTGCACGCGTTCCTTCAGTTCCATCATTTTCTGCCTCCGTCAAAACAGCAGTACGGTCTTCCCGTCCATCAGCGGCGATCCCTCCAGCGTGGGGCGCACAAACGCCGTCTCGGAGTCCGGGTACGAGATGACGGTCACCGCGACGAACGTCTGCATCCCGCCGTCCTGCACGACCACGCCGATCGAATTGTCCAGCGTGTACAGCGCCCGGATCGGGACGTGAATCCCGGAGACGAAATCGCCGACCGTGGCGTTGCACGTCCGGATGTTCAGCATCGGCACCACGCTCTGCTGCGGCACGCGCATGCGCAGCAGCAGGTCGCTGCCGATCCGCGAGAAGGACTCCACCACACCCCGGACCATGTAGTTGTCAAACCCGGAGAGCTGCATCTGATAGTTCTCGCCGACGACGGGGTTCCAGTCCCTGTCCTGGCACAGGAAGAGGGCGTACCATTCGTCCTCGTTCACCGTGCGGAAAATAGCGCTGTTGCCCCGGGAGACGGTCGTCCGTTCCGGCAGCACGCCGCGGATGACCTGCTTTGCGTCCTCCGGCGTCATCGTCTGATAGGTGTTCGCGTTCACCATGGATTCGAAGCCGTCCGTATAAAAGCTGATCCGGCAGTCCTCGGTCGCCGTGTAGGTCGTCGTCCAGCTTTCGATCTTCTTGAGCTGGTCGTTCTCGATCTTGTAGAGTTCGTTTAAGGTCTGGTCGTCCGGATACTTCTGCTTCAGGTAGTTTTTGCGCGCGGCCATCGCGCTGGTCAGCTGCCGCTCCAGGTTGGACAGCGAACCGACGCCCTTGCCGTGGACCATCGTCCTCACCTGCTGCGCCAGCGACGCGATTTCGCGGTTCTCGTTGTCCAGCGCCGCGTCGACGTAACTGGAGAACACCTGTCCCACGTGGTAGGACTGAATCTCTTCGCGGTAGCTCTGCAGCCGGTTGATCTCCGTCTGGTTGTAGCCGGAGGAGTAGACCCTGCAGATCGTGTCGCCGCGGTTGACGTGGCTCCCCTCCGACGCCACGAAATCCACCGTCGTATTGCTCTCTGCCTCCGTTACGCGCTCGTTGCGCGCCACCACCAGCGTGCCGTAGTAGTAGTTGCCCAGCGTGCTTTCCCGCGCGACCGCGGTGGACGCGTTGCGCAGGAAAAAACGGCGCAGGAAAACGAAGGATACGACGAGAACGGCCGCGGCAGCCAGCACCAGCAGCACTGCCGCCGGAAGGCTGAGGCCTTTTCTCCTCTTCCTCGCTGCCCGTTTGCTCACGATTTTCTTCTTGCGCTTTGCCATAGCCGGTTACTCTTCATCCTCCGTGCCGGATTGCCGGATCATCAGCCGGATCGCCACCTGTTTCCCGCTGACCGTGCAGGCCTCGCGGCTGTCCGTCGCCCACTCGCGGCTGCGGCCGAAGGCTTCCTCCGCCTCTCCCGACACCGCCACTGCGACGAGCCTGCCGCCGGTTCGCGTCAGCCGGGCCGCTTCGTGCAGCGCGGAGCGGACGGCATTGCCGTCGGGGGCGGGGCTGTCCTTTGCCGGCAGCAGGTTCAGGCATACCGCGTCGAACGCCGCAGTGTCAAGGCCGGTGTGCGCCACCGGCGCCGCGACGGCCGCAAGGCCCGGAATCCGCCCGATCCGCCCGGCGCTCTCCCTGTCCGGGCAGACGCAGGCGACCTTTCTCGCCCCGCGGGCGAGCATGGCCCGCGGCAGCCCGTCGTCGCGGCAGCCCAGAACCGCCGCGTTTTTCTTGTCATACCCGGCAAAGAAGGCGAGGATGTCCGCGAAATCCGCCGGCAGGCGCCCCGCGCCCTGCTCCCGTTTTTCCTTCCTGTGCCACAGGAAGAGCGAGCCGGACGCATTGGAAATCAGCCACAGTTCGACGGCGGGGCGCTCCCGGTCGACGTGCATGTCCGTCTGTTCCTCGATCGCGCGCTCCAGCAGCGCCACGTTCTTCATGTTGACATGGACCTTGGCCTCCCCGTCCGAAACCGTGATCCGGAAATGCACGTGCTCGGCTTCCTCGTACGGGATGTTGTCCAGCCAGCCGCCGGAGGCGAGCAGGCGCCGCAGCGCCGCCTCCGGATCCTTCACGCCGGGAAGCCGCGCCAGCACGAGAAAGGTCCGGCGGCAGAATGCGAAATCCGGCGTCCTGATGCTGCGGTAGAGAACACCGCCCGCCAGCGTCTGTTCCACCGAGACGCCGCCTTCCTTTTTCAGCATGCGGGCCGCCGTCTCCTCCAGCCCCGGGATCACTGCGGAATAATACAGTCGTTTCATGTTATCTCCATTCTTCTTCGGGCCGGCCCTGTTTCTGGGTGTAGGCGAAGAGCATGCGGTAGTACGCGTCGCCGTAATTGTACATCAGCCCCTCGCTGACCATCTGCCGGAGGCGCCGGCTGCTGCACCAGCGCACCGCGGAAACCTCCTCCTTCTGCAGCACGAAGTCCTCCGGCTGCTTGTCGAGGTAAACCGCGAAGACATTGCAAAAGGAATTGGTGCGCCGCAGGCAGGCGATACGGTGGAGCTCCCCGGCTTCTGCATCGTAGCCCAGCTCCTCCCGCAGCT
>ODAI011206512.1_pt1 | contig 14134 bp, 10 predicted proteins | sample 1539321 | NCBI WGS metagenome assembly ODAI01 (sample SAMN02144231, study PRJEB22623) | gut metagenome | biome: sheep rumen | host: Ovis aries | place: New Zealand
AATCAATATGTGCATATTTTACATGGTTGAAATTGCACAATTTCAGATTGTATTTGAACGCACAGAACCCCCTTCCGGTCTTATAATCTCACCATAAAGAAAGCGCTTACATAATTGCTTTACGGAGGATAAGGTCATGAGTGAATTCATTGTCAACATCATTCATCGCCCCGAAATGGTTCCGGAGTATTCCGCAACCGTTACAGGACAGGGAAAAGAAGGAGATCTCGGTGATGCGAGCCTTCTCGTAGAATCACTGGACATCTTTAAAACACAGCAGAGACTGGCCCATGAAAACGGCCTCAAGGTCACGATCCAGATGACATACGCTTCTCTCTTCAACGAGGAAGCGGTAAGAATTGCGAAGGAAGATCACGAAAAATACGGTGACGAGATCGCGCTCTCTCTCCTCGGACTTCCCTGCGAAGAGTTCCGTGAAAAATACAAGACTAAGGATTTCTGCATCTGGATGTTCTCTATGGAAGATAAGAAGGCTATCGTGAACGATGTCTTCGGAAAGTTCTACGATGCATTCGGATTCTATCCGGAATCCACCGGATCCTACTACATGGATGCAGACCTCATCAACTACATAAAGGAGCAGTATCCATCCGTAAAATGTGCCGTCGCCACATGCTGGGAAGAAGGCCCGAAAGCATACCACACCTGCAATAACAGCTGGTACACATTCATGGATGGCGGTCCGTGGGCTCCCTGGATCCCGTCCAAAGTCAATACGCACGCTCCGGCTGCAAATGCCGCAGAGGACAGCGGAATTGTTGCCATCCCGCACCTCTCCCGCGACCTGATAGCATGCTATGACGGGAACGGTTCCAATTTCGGAACACATCCGCAGAATGTACTTCGCGGTATGATTTATGATTCGAAGACATGGGAGTATCCGTACCTCTACAATCTGATCGATCAGTACAGAAGCCTTGAGCAGTATAACAACGGCTACGCTTACAACATGATGTTCGTCGGTCCCGGTTGGATGAACAAGATGGGACGCTGGGAAGCTCCCTATGAGCTCCTTTACAAATCCTATTCGGACGGCTGCAAGTATTACGGCGACCTCAAGAAAAAAGGTCAGCTCATCGACATGACAATGTCCGAGTTTGCGGATTATTACAGACAGAAGAAGCACTACACCGAGCCGGAATGCGCACTCTGGAGAGATGTGCTCTATGGAAGCGATAAGCAGCTCTTCTGGTACTGTGATCCCTACATGCGTGCATGCGTCAACATGGATCAGGGCGGAGCAATCGTCGACCTTCGTCCGTATGCCGCAAAACTCGAGTGGCCGGTCGGAATCGGAACGCCGCATATTCAGGACGCGAGCTATCCTTTCCTGATTCAGGAGAAATACAGGGCAGGCTATTTCACACACTATGCGGGTGAAGGAACGATTCGTTCTGCCAAGATTTGCCACAACGGTGAAGAAGTCGACCTGTGCCTCTGCAGAACAAAAGCACATTTTTCAGAGGAGAGAACGGAAGAGGGCGTCGGTACAAAGAGAGTGCTCACACTGGATCCGGTCGATATCGAGTTCACTGATCTGACAGTAAAGATTCAGACGGTCATAACATTTGAAGAAGGATCTTCCGAGATCAAAATCGCACGAAAGATTCTCGAGATGAGTGATCCGAATGCCGATGTGACGATCAATGAGTACATGGTCGCCTGCTATGGCACGACAGAATACACGGAAGATATGACCGGCATCACACTGCAGGTAAGCGGCGAGGAAGTAAAGACTATCAATTATGAGTACAAGTGCCGTGAGGAGTCTCTGCAAGGTGCAAATGAAGTCTCCGCTCTCATTCCCACCATCAAGACCCGTGCCGCTCTTCGCGCGGAGGATAAAGATGCAGTCGGTTATGTGCGTGAGGGATACGCATTTTCACCGATGTTCACACTCGGATATACAGTTCGGATTACCGGAAAGGAGGAATTTGCAACATGGCTCAATCTGGCAAGGGAAAACTGAATTTCAGATGCCCCTCCTGCTTTCAGAGGGATCTGGATATAGATATGTTTTATGATAAAGATAAAAAGGAGTATTATTGCATACGCTGCCAGTTCCACGGAACCGAGAAGGAAGTTCTCGCGGGAAATGAGATAATCCGCTGGAGATATAAGGATATGCATAAGCGCTATGCGCTGGAAGATTTTTATAAGAACTAAATTTTAAAGACCAAATGAGAAAGGGGCTGTGAAAAAACGTTAATTCGTTTCTTCGCAGCTCCTTTACTATGTTTGGGAAAGATTGCAGCGACTATCTAATGAGACAGCCTCATTTTAATTGCCGAAATGTTCGTATCTGACTTCGATCAGTCATTTACGCCTTCGATGAAGACCTGATTGCCGTCCTCATCGTAGATCTCATATGAACCGTCATAATACTGAAGATTTACCGGATCTCCGTCGCCGTCAACGAGCCTGCCGTACTTGGAATACTCGGAATCAGAGTCTTCGCTGCTCTCCGAGGAACTGCCGGTCGAACCGGTGGAAGCACCGGCAGACTTGAGATACTTGGAGTAGACATAACCCTTTTCACCGTTATACTCAACGATGTACCACTCACCTTCGGCTCCTACGACAGTGATCTCATCTCCCTCATCGTATCCACCGAGAATATCGCCTTCGAAATCGGCTTCCTCACGGACATTGATATCAGCGGTCGTGACCATCTGCTGTGAATTAGTTGTGCCCTGGGTTCCCTCAGCTGTTGTGCCGTCAGCAGCTGTAGTGCTGCCTGCAGCAGTTCCTGCAGTTCCGCCTGCAGTCGTGCCGGCAACGGCTGTGCCGTCTGTAATCTCCTGAGCCGGGATCGGTGTGATAACATCGCTCTGTCCGCTTTCTGTTGTGGTAGAGGAATCGGTTGATGCAGGTTTTGTGACCTGTGATGCTGTTGCGTCGCCGGCAGTAGTTTTACTGTCAGTCGGAGCCTGTGTTACCGTTGGCACTGTACTGATATCGGATATGCTCTGATCTGCGACAGTGGCTGTCTCAGCCCCTTCTTTGGAGCCGCCGCACGCCATGAATGTGCCTGCGAGAGTGAGCGACAGAAGAACTGCGAGAAGTCGTCTTTTCATAATATATCCTCCTTAAGTAAATGGATTTATCTTATTTGCTCGACTGATATGTCGTGTATATCTGAGTTAAGTGACAAACCCTATTTTACTATAGATTTTCAAATCCTGCGATAGTGAGTTTCATGAAACAGGGAATTTTCACAATCTCTTACATTTTCTTCATACGGATCCGGAAGCAGCTTCGGTCTGTTCGCCCTTCGAACAGTCGGGCATCGTCCGTCCGGTAAGCCCTGATGGTGATCGTATCGCCGGGACGGATCTCCGTTAGATACTCCGCTTCAATCAAAGTGTTATCATAACCGATATATTCTTCCGTCGGAATCATATCCTCGACCACATCGAAATACCGGCAGTTGTTGACATGCCCGTTGATATCAATGTGGCTGAAGCGTGCTGTGTAAGGACTTTCGGAGACAAGCCGGAGGTCATCAGTATTTTTGAACCAAATCGCAAGAGAACGCGGCTCGGGGATCTCGTTTCCCGTGAGAAAACCGTCTATCTCGATTCCGTATTCATCGGGGAATATAAAACTTCTGGTCTTTTCGTCAATCAGCATCCACAAGGCACATCCCCTGACAAGGATTTCGTTTCCCGACGAGACTTCATAATGTCTCGGAAAAAATATCCGCATGGTCGGACCGGGCCAGGAGCGGAATGTAACCTCCTCGTCGTAGCGGGGCATTCTGTTTATTTCCGCAGATTGCCTGGCGATGATCCAGAGAAGGCCTTTATCCAAGGTCTTATCACGTCCGACTCCGAGAGATTCCGTGTGTGTGATGCTTCCTTCCTGAAAGAAACCGAGCATATTGGATAGCCTGAGCTCGCGATGCCGTGTCACATCACGGCTGTGTATAGTAAATGTTTTCTCGAAATAATCCATAGCGAATTTCTTTATTTTGAATACTTTTCAATCGCGTCAATGAGCTGCCCGAGTGTCTTCAGACGATTCCACTGACGGTTCGGGATCTTAACGTCAAACTCGGCTTCGATTTTGCAGATAACAAGAATGAAGTTCATGGAATCCATAGCCATGTCCGTGTTCACAACAGAGCTTTCATCGAGTGGGACCCCGTTCAGTTCCGGAACACAATTGTAAATGATTTTCAGTGTTCGCTCTTTAATTTCATCTCTTGACAGTTTTGCCATTTTTTATCTCCCTTCAGACTAAAGGTCTTTCAATTTCCCAGCGTCGTATCTTACCCGTTGCGGTTCTCGGAAGCGGTTTGCCATAGCTGAGGACACCGCAGATACGGAGCCCCATCGCTCTTTTCTCGTTGAACTCTGCAAGCAGACTGTCTATGTTTTCAGGCACATTTCCTCCGGAATCACCGATGACCAGAAACGGTCTGTCCTGTTTCAGAATGACAGTGAGATCCGATAATCCGATAAGTCCCGAAAGCTCCTCTTCATATTCCGGACAAAATATTTTCGTGCCGTCCGGGAGCACGAGCATATCTTTTTTTCGCCCTGTGAGACACAGCGCACCGCGCGTGTCCAGAGAACCGAGATCACCGGTGTAGAGCCGTCCGCCCTCAACCGGGATGATCGGATGGCCGAGCACGTACGCAGAATTGTCATTGTTTTCTGCTTCATCGCTTCCTGCATCTTCTCTGATTGTCTCCGAAAAATCCAGATAACCTTGCATCATGCAGGGCGTTGCAACAGAGATCTCACCGTCCGGTTCGATGCGAATATCCGCACCGGGACATGGATAGAGCGCGAACGGATCCTTCTGGTCCTGCGTGATAGCAATTCCGCTGGATGTCTCTGTCAGCCCGTATCCCAGATAGACCTTCATCCCCGCATTCTGCAGTGCTTTCACCGAAACGGCATCGAGCGGCGCCGCACCGACAAGCACGACCTTAAGGCTTGCGGGGAGCGCATGCTGCTGCATGAGCATTTTAAGCAGGGAAGGTACGACCGGAAGAATAGTTGGTTTAAAGAATTCGCAGTCACTTAAGAGATACCTTGTGCCTCTGCCGAGCGCAATGGTTGCACCGTAAGTCAGTCCCCACAGCATTGTACAGACAAAACCGAAGACATGGGAGAACGGGAGCAGTGACAGAATGATATCACCCGGTCCGCACGGCAGCATACTTTGTCCGGAGAAGCTGCTGCAAAGAAGGCTCTCCGACGTGAGGACGACGGCTTTGGAGCTGCCGGTCGTTCCCGATGTGAAGAAAATGAGGCGGCCCTCACGATTGTCATCTATACCGGAAGAGAGCCGGCAGCTGTCATCACCTGCCTGAAGCGCCGCAGCAGAATTATGGCAGTTTTCATCACCTGACTGAAGCGCCGCGGCAGAACTCCGGAAGTTTTCATCACCGGCATGAAGCCCCGCAACAAAATCCGTCATTTTCATGCTGCATGTCGGATCAATAGTTCGAGGCGCGCATCCGCACGCTTCACAGAGCTCCTCCTGAAGGTCGGAATCGGACGCGTAAATGCTCTCCGCGCCTGCCATACGGGCCAGCGCAAACAGAGTCTCATCGGGCATATTCTCATCTATCAGGATGACATCGCAGCCGGATATCACACACGCGAATATCCGGATGAGCGTGGCCGGCTCGTGATCGGTCACAATCAGTTCGCTTCGAATGCCTGACAGCCGTATCTCGCTTTCAGCGTTGCGGATCATGTCGGCAAGTTCTGCGTACGATATGCTTTTCTGATCGTTTCCGTAGAGAACGGCTGTACCGAAATCGGTGCTCCATACTTTGAATAAATTACGGAATAAATGATACATTTGCATAAAATCACTCCGTTTATTGCAAATATCTTGTGACAATTATATAATTAACTTATGATAATTTCTACATAAAAAGGCAAATATTAACGCAAAACAATAAAGGAGAGACACATGGCAAATATTAATGAGAAGATATGTATTATCGGCGCGGGACCGGCCGGTCTTTCGGCGGCAATGTATCTTGAACAGAAAGGTTATTTCAACTACACAATCCTTGAGAAAGAGGACCATGTCGGCGGAAAATGCCATTCGCCGCACTACAACGGCAGAAGATATGAGATGGGAGCGATCATGGGAGTACCTTCCTATTATGCCGTTCACGATGTGGAGGAGTTCTGTGGTATTACACACGACGGACCGAAACTGAATCGTAATTATAAGAATCTGAAGGGCAAAGTCATTGAGCCGTTTGAGCCGAAGAAGAATCCGCTCAAGATTCCGCGCCTGCTCAAGATGAGAAAGCAGCTGAAGGTGTTCGGCGAACTCCTTGAGACAAAGTATAAAGGATATGATGTTAACGGACACCGCGGCGTAGCGGAAGGCCGTTATGACGGATATGCCGTAACGCCGGGACGTGAGAAAATCTCCGGCGAGAACCCGAATCTGAAGGATCTGGCTCTCCCGTTCAAAGAGTTCTGTGAACTCAACGGTGTTGAACTCGTTCAGGATATCTGGATCGGACCGTTCACTTCCTTCGGCTACGGATACTTTGATGAGATCCCGGCAGCATATGTTCTGAAATACCTTGATTTCCAGACTACCATGAATTTCGTCAAGGTCAATCTCTGGACATGGAAAGAGGGTACACAGTATATCTGGGAATGTCTGAATGAAAAGCTTCGCAACCGGGCAAGACTGAATTCCGATATCTCATCGGTAGAGCGCCATGACGGAAAAGTATTCGTAACTGTTAATGACGAAGTCGAAGTATATGACAAGATTATTGTTACGGCACCTCTTCAGTTCCTGCCGAATTATTTTGATGCGACAGAGGAAGAGAAGGAACTCTTCTCGAAGATCGATTATGAGAGATATGATGTTCTCGCAGTCGAGACAAAACCGGAGAATCATCCTGAAATCTCTTATTATATCTTTGACAACATGACTCCGGAGAGATATGGTCATCTGATGGTCTATTACCGTCGCTGGAAAGACAGTGTGGATCAGGTCATCACGACCTACGCACTGCGCAATCACAGAGGAAAGAGAACATATAAGACAAGTGCATGCAAGAAGATAGTTCTTAAGGATCTCGAGGCTATGGGAAATGCAGCATCCAAGGTCGTCAACGAGAAGAACTGGTATTATTTCCCGCACGTTTTCACCGAAGACTATGCGGCAGGCTGGTATGACAAGGTAGAGGCTATGCAGGGTATGAACGGTACCTACTATGCCGGTGAGATTATGTCTTTCGGCGATATGGATGAGACAGCTGAGTATTCACGTGAACTTGTGGACAGATTCTTCTGATGATGAATGATCAGGGGGCTGCCGCAATGAGGTATATGATCACTATTCATAACAGTGCAATTACCTGTTGCGGCAACCCCTCTCTTTATCCGTAGAAGAGCACGAGCTTAAACAGGAGTAAATATGAAGTTTTATAAAGAGCATTATGATGTGATTATTATGGGCGCAGGTCTCGCAGGTCTGTCCGCAGCCCTGCAGCTTCAGGCCAGAGGTATCACAGACATTCTGATCCTGGAAAAGCATAACCTTCCCGGCGGTCTTGCCACGAGTTATGTCAGGAACGGAATCGAGATCGAGGCAACACTCCATGAGATGATGTCGATCGGTTCCAAGGAGGATCGACTGAAGGTCGGCACGTTCTTTGACGAGATGGGAATCGATATTGACTGGCTGAAGGTACCGGAAGCGTATCGTTTTATTGAAAAGACGAAGAAGATCGACATCACCCTGCATTCAGGTTTCAGGACCATGGCGGATGAAATCGACGCGCAGTATCCGGGATGGGGTGACAAAGTTTATGATTTCATGAATCTGTGCAACCGGGTATACAACTCAATGAATATTCTCTCTGTCACGCCGATGAGCAAACCCGAGATGTTGAGAAAACATCCTGATTTCGTCAAGACAGTCGGGTATTCGGCAAAGCAGGTCATGGATACTTTCAAATTCCCGGAGGATATAGTGGATATATTGACGCCGTACTGGATCTATGTCGGCAACCCGATGAGTTCACTTCCGTTCACGATCTACGCCTTCCTTATGGCGGATTACTTCCGCGGGGGAAGTTATGTCTGCCGCAATTTCTCCCATGAGATGAGTATGAAGCTGCAGGCTAAGGTCGAGGAGAACGGAGCGCAGATCGAGTTCCGCCAGGAAGTCGAAAAGATACTCGTTCGCAATCGGAAAGTGTACGGGGTGCGTACGAAGAGAGGGGACGAGATATTTTCCGATTATGTCATCAGCGCCGCATACCCGAACAAGGTCTACACACAGATGATCGAGCCGTTGTCGGAAGTTCCGGCAGGTGCGATAAAGATGGTCAATGCAAGAAAGCTGTCCGTATGTCCGGTATCGGTCATGATGGTCCTGGACGGTACGCCTGAGGAACTCGGGATTCGGGATTACAATGTCTTCTCGGGAGATACGATGGATACGGACAAGATCTGGGAAAATTACCACACGCTCGGCCCGTACGGATACCTGACTTCGATCTGCCTCAATCTGGCCAATCCGGAATGCACGCCGGAGGGATATACACAGTTCTCCATTACCGCACTTCCTCTGGTCGATCCGTTCCTCGACGTGAAGGAGACGGAGTACCATGCGCTGAAGCGCCGTCTTGCCTCGGAGATGATAGCGAATTACGAGGAGACAACAGGGGTCAACATTCACGACCATATCGTTGAAATCGAAGTAGAGACGCCGGTCACGGTCGCACATTATGTCGGTGCCTGGAAGGGAAGCATTTACGGATACTCCCATTCGCTGGATGACCACGCAGTCGCACGCCTTCAGATGAAGGAGGAAGATCATTTCATTGAAGGTCTGGAATTTGCCGGCGCGCACGGCATGTCAGGCAACGGCATGGGACCCGCAGTGACGAACGGCCGGGCAGCCGCTAAAGGAGTACTGGACTCGCGCAAAGAACAGAAAGAAGATTACAGACTGGTATCAGGTTACATGAAACTGGCTGACATGTTGAACAGGAGAAAGGGGGCTGACAAATGAAAATAGAAAGCTTTTTGAAAGATGTCGGCGGAGCTTCAAGAGTGACTTCCGCACGCCGCGAAAAGTTCAGGAAAGGCTCCCCTCTGCCGGAACCTGAAGATCCGATTCGCGCGCTGTCCGATGCGTTGCATCCGGATAAGATGCGTTTTATCGTGACGGATGTGAGAGATGTTTCCCCGACATCGAAGACGTGGAGACTCAGGTCCACCGACGGACATATTCCGATTTTCCAGTCCGGCCAGTACGTATGCTTCCATCTTCAGATCGGTGACAGTGTCCTGAATCGTCCCTATTCCATCTCATCTGCACCGTTTGAAACAAAGTGTGACAATCCTTTTATTGAAGTCACAATACGCAGGAACAGACCTTATTTCGTTCCGGACTATTTCTTCGATCATGTAAAGGTCGGGGAGGTCCTCTGGGGCTCGATGCCGTTCGGAACATTCTATTATGAACCGCTCCGCGATTCAAAGAATGTTGTTGCGATAGCCGGCGGCAGCGGAATCACGCCGTTTCTCTCAATGGCCAGGGAGATCGCAGCAGGATGGCTCGATGTCAATCTCACGATCATCTACGGTTCCGTTCACTCGTCGGATATTGTATGCGGCAGAGAACTGGATGAAATCGACCGGAAATGCGATAAGGTAAAAGTTGTCCACGTGATGTCCGACGATCCGGATTGGCAGGGTGAGAAAGGCTTTGTTAACCGGGAGATCATTGAGAAGTATTCCGGGGAAGATACGACGTATATGTTTTGTGGTCCGTACGCCATGTATACATTTGTCGAAAAAATAATGAAAGAGATGGGCGTGCCGGCCGGAAGATTCCGCAAGGATGCGATCGCTCAGCCCGATGTCAGTCTGATTCCCGGTTATCCCTCGGATAAAAAAGACGAGGTCTATACGATCAAGGTCATGAGAGGTATTCACGAGGATATCATACAGGCAGCAGCTTCGGAACCTGTTGCGGTCGCGGTCGAGAGAGCGGGCATCGCACTGGATACGCACTGCCGCGGGGGTGAATGCGGAATGTGCAGAAGCCAACTTCTCGAAGGTGAGATCTTCGTATCGCCGATCGGGGACGGAAGACGACGCATGGATAAGGAACTCGGATGGTTCCACGCATGCTCGGCGTATCCGATGTCCGACCTTGTGATAAAGATTCCGATTTTGTAAATACTGTTCACGAGCAAACTCAGCGTCAGAATGATACTTTTGCCACTGTAATCATAATATTGGTGCATACGAAAGATTTCTGTGCTATACTTTGTTCGGCTTTGGGTCACCGCAGATGAAAATGCGGCTTCCTGAAGCCGAACTGCGAATTTTAAGATGTTCAAATTGTATCAGGAGGAATTAATGGTCAGAAGAGTATACGTTGAAAAGAAACCCGCATACGCAATCGCAGCTAAGGACCTACTGCATGAGGCAAAGTACTACCTGCATGTTGAGGGGATTGAGGATATTCGCGTATTCATTCGTTATGATGTTGAGAACATAACAGATGAGACCTATGAGAAAGCGACGAGAACGGTTTTCGCAGAACCGCCGGTTGATGATCTCTACGAAGAGCAGCTTCCGGAAGCTGAGGGCACGTATCGTGTCTTCTCGGTAGAATATCTGCCCGGACAGTTCGATCAGAGAGCCGACTCCGCCGAGCAATGCATCCGTTTCCTCAATGAGAAGGAAACGCCGACTGTTCACTCCGCTACCACATATATGGTCATCGGTGATATTTCCGATGAAGATTTTGCAAAAATACAGAACGACTGCATCAATCCGGTAGACTCCCGCATCACCGATGAGGTGAAACCGGAAACACTGGCCGCGGATTATCCGGAACCGGAAGATGTCGTTGAACTCAAGGGCTTCAGATCCATGCCGCTGGATGATTTTGAGGTACTCTACAACTCTCTGAATCTGGCCATGACATACGAGGACTTCCTGTTCATCCGCAAGTACTATCGGAACGAGGAGAAGAGAAATCCGTCCATCACGGAGATCCGTGTTCTCGATACGTACTGGTCCGATCATTGCCGTCACACGACATTCCAGACAGAGCTGAAAGAGGTCAACTTCGAAGAAGGCGATATGAGAAAGCCTCTGGAGGATACATTTAAGATGTATCTCGCGCACCGCGACGAAATGTATAAGGGACGCGATGACAAATATGTATCCCTCTGGGATCTGGCAACGCTCAGTGTCAAGAAGCTGAAGGCGGAGGGCAAGCTGAACGATCAGGAAGAATCCGACGAGATCAACGCATGCTCCATCGTGGTCCCGGTCGATGTGAACGGCGTGGAGGAAGAGTGGCTCATCAATTTCAAGAATGAGACGCACAACCATCCGACGGAAATCGAGCCGTTCGGTGGTGCAGCCACATGCCTCGGCGGTGCGATCCGTGATCCGCTTTCCGGACGTACTTATGTATATCAGGCTATGCGCGTGACAGGTGCTGCGGACCCGACGAGACCGCAGAGCGAGACTCTGAAGGGCAAACTGCCGCAGAAGAAGATTGTTCGCCAGGCTGCGCACGGTTACAGTTCCTACGGCAATCAGATCGGTCTTGCAACCGGGCTTGTAAAAGAAATCTATCATCCGGATTACGTTGCAAAGCGTATGGAAATCGGCGCGGTCATCGCAGCGGCTCCGAGAAGCGCTGTGATCCGTGAGAATTCCGATCCGGGCGATATCATCATCCTTCTCGGCGGACGGACAGGCCGCGACGGTATCGGCGGTGCGACAGGATCTTCCAAGGTCCATACAGAAAAGTCGACGGAGGAGTGCGGTGCTGAGGTCCAGAAGGGTAACGCTCCGACTGAGAGAAAGCTTCAGAGGCTTTTCAGGAGACGCGAAGCAGCGCATCTGATCAAAAAGTGCAACGATTTCGGTGCAGGCGGAGTATCCGTAGCGATCGGAGAGCTTGCACGCGGTCTTGATATCGACCTTGATAAGGTACCGAAGAAGTACGCCGGTCTCGACGGCACGGAGATCGCTATCTCCGAATCTCAGGAGAGAATGGCAGTTGTCGTTGACCCGAAAGACGTCGAGGAGTTCATGCAGTATGCGCATGAGGAGAATCTGGAGTCCACGGTCGTCGCGACTGTCACGGAGGATCCGAGACTTGTCATGCACTGGAGAGGAAATAAGATTGTCGATATCTCCAGAGATTTCCTTGACACGAACGGGGCCCATCAGGAGGCTTCCGTGCTGGTCGATGTCCCAAATTTTGCGGACTCCGAGCTGAATGTATCACCGTTTGCACCGACGGATGTCAACGATTCCGAGAACATTCGTAACCAGTGGCTGTCCACGATGGCTGACCTCAATGTCTGCTCGCAGCGCGGTCTTGTCGAGATGTTCGACTCATCAATCGGTGCGGGTACGGTCACAATGCCGTACGGCGGAAAATATCAGCTCACCGAGACACAGGCCATGGCAGCAAAAGTTCCGGTACTCGGTGCAAATACCGAGACCGTTACCCTCATGAGTTACGGTTTCGATCCGTATCTCTCCAAATGGAGTCCGTACCACGGCGCTGTCTGGGCAGTCACGGATTCCATGGCAAAGATCGCAGCGACAGGCGGTGACGTCACAAAGATCCGCTTTACGTTCCAGGAGTATTTCCGCAGAATGACGGAGGATCCGACTCGCTGGAGCCAGCCGTTCGCTGCATTGCTCGGCGCTTATGCTGCGCAGATCGGATACGGCCTTCCGTCGATCGGCGGAAAGGATTCGATGTCTGGAACATTTGAACATATCGATGTTCCGCCGACACTGGTCTCTTTCGCAGTCGACGTTGCAAAGGAAAAGGATATCATCACATCGGAATTCAAGTTCCCGGGCAGCAAGATCGTCTGGATCCGCGTTCCGAGAAATGAGTATCAGCTCCCGGTATACGAGGGCGTACTCGAAACATACAGAAAACTCCGCGAGGATATGCAGGCAGGACGTATCATCTCAGCCTATGCTCTTGAGCGCCACGGCATCGCTGCGGCAGCTGCGAAGATGGCGTTCGGCAACCGCCTCGGCGTAAAGATCGAGCATGATCTCGATCCGCGCGATTTCTTCTCCCCGGCATACGGAGATCTGCTGGTCGAGGTGAAGGACGGACAGGTAGGAAACCTTGTGTCTACATATCGAGTGATCGGCGAGGTGACGGATGACAATACATTCAGCTACGGCAACGCGAGAATTTCGCTCGACGATATGCTGGGTGCATGGACCGGAACACTGGAGAAAGTCTTCCGCACACATGCGGGCGTGGATGCTCCGATCGACGCCGACAGGGGAATCTATCACGCCGACAGTATCTATGTCTGCAAGAACAAGATTGCAAAGCCGCATGTATTTATACCGGTCATGCCGGGTACGAACTGCGAGTACGATACGACGAAGGCATTTGAAAATGCCGGCGCCACGGTGACCGCGACCGTCTTCCGCAACCTGACGGCGGAGGATATAAGAGAGTCTGTGGATGAATTTGCAAAACAGATCGCAAACGCCCAGATCATCATGTTCCCGGGCGGCTTCTCGGCAGGTGACGAGCCGGACGGTTCCGCCAAGTTCTTCGCAACGGCTTTCCAGAATGCGAAGATCAGGGAAGAGGTGGAAAAACTCCTCAATGAGCGCGACGGTCTTGCGCTCGGTATCTGCAACGGCTTCCAGGCGCTCATCAAGCTCGGACTTGTTCCGAACGGTAAGATCACCGGACAGGATGCAGACGCACCGACGCTGACTTTCAATACGATCGGCCGTCATATCTCCCGCATGGTCTATACGAAGGTCGTGACCAACAAGAGCCCGTGGCTGATGAACGCACAGCCGGGCGGAGTATATGTCAATCCGGCATCCCACGGCGAGGGACGTTTCGTCGCATCGCCGGAGTGGCTTTTTTAAATCTTTTTGGACTGGCCGGGAGGTACGCAGACATGCGGGACGGTCGGGAACGGCACCCCCCCACAGGGGGGCAGACATTCCGCAGGGGACCCCAGCGCGCGGTGCCCCCGCGCCCGTCCGAAAAGACTTAAAAAAGCCACTCCGGCGATGCGACGAAACGTCCCTCGCCGTGGGATGCCGGATTGACATAG
>ODAI012346319.1_pt1 | contig 14134 bp, 5 predicted proteins | sample 1539321 | NCBI WGS metagenome assembly ODAI01 (sample SAMN02144231, study PRJEB22623) | gut metagenome | biome: sheep rumen | host: Ovis aries | place: New Zealand
ACGCTCCAACTCCAAAGGTTTTTGTCGCAGAAATAACCCCTGTTTGCCCTTGTATTCATGTATCTTTGAAAGATACGATATTATTTCATTGTCCCACGTTCTGTCAGCCAATTTCGAATAATCAAATGACCTCATTTGCAAACGCTCCTTTCTCCCAATGGTGCTTTCTTTCTCCCATATTGTATATCATTTTGGGAGAAAAGTCAATTACTTTGGGAGATGGATTTTCGGCATTATAATTTGCTCAACAAATAAATTTATTTACGCTATCAACCAATTTGACCATTTTTCTATCGCGATCATCTCAATCTCCCCTTATGATAATACCAAAGCAAGTGGTCGAATCCGTTACGGCTTATTTCTATTCCGGAGTTTTCCCTAACGCTGTCAACAGTCATCCTATAGTCCCAATATTCATTTAGATTATAGCTTTGATCTATTCCAAAATACTCAAGATAAAAAGGCAGCACGGTTTTCAAAATACTATCATAAATTGAATAATTGTCCTGATATTTAGTGCCCTCAAAAACATAGAAACAAGCGTAGCACTCGCAAAAGACGGATTAGTTCTCGCTTTTTGCACTGCTGATATTTTTCTTTAAAAATATAATTCTTTTCACCTCCGTTAGCTTGATTGAGAAATGCGATTGCGTTAATTGGGGCAATAGAAATTTAATATTTGTCTTTGGTAAAACCCTCAGAAAATTAAGTATTATGTATGAATAGCAGCAAAAATCAGCCATATCAATTAAGATCCACAACCTTTGATGAGGCTCTCTGACACACCAAATTTTTGATGTTAAAATGTCGCAAGAGCAATCAAACGAAAACTGTCGCTCCCCTATAATTAAAAACTAAATTATCATAGAAGCCTAATTTTCAGACTGCATCATATAAGAATTTATTTTTGCAACCGTCCTATATTTTTAATTATGAAACATTAGCACGTAACTTAGTATCTCTTTTATCAATATTATACTTAGTCTCTATACAATTCTCACATTTCAGCAACTATCTTTTTTAATGCATTTGGTTTTGCATATTTCAAAAGTAAATCTCCTATATAAATTGTGTTTTCTTTTCCCCTTTCCACCAACATAGATTTATAAATTTTTATTTCTTTTTCACGATTATTTTTCATACACTTTATTATGTCTTCTACAAACATAATCTCTATTGAAAAATTTTGCAGAACCGGAATTATTGGTTTGATAAGTCTTTTTTGCTGCTCAATATCAATCTTATCCGGTAATATACCATATACTCCCCAATTCAACAAATCCATTGCCGCATGTCTGTCCAATATTCCATGCAACATTTGATTTCGGTAATGTTTCAAGCACTTGTAACACCCATTTTCACAGTCACAATTCATCAAAATATTCTCTGTATCAGTAAGTATTTCTTTGATTTGTGTAGCTACACTTACAGCATAACCCGCACCTCCCGACAGATTATCATATATATACACATCAATAAAACTTCCTCTCGATCCATTTCGTATGCGCGCACCTGACACAAGCTCACCAAAGTCAATATCCAGTTTTTTACTTACGGACAATCTTATCGCCTCAGCAAGCGATTGTGCAGCCCTATCAAGCCACATACTATCGCCGGTTATAACACTATTATCCAGGTCGAATTCCAAAACAAGCATATCTGTTATAAAATCATAACCTATATTTATATTTTCTACCTCGAAATGTTTGCACGGTTTTCCAAAACGAGTTTTATATGGACGTTTTATATTTTTTAAAGCATCTTCTGTATTGCCAGGCATTGCCGCTCCGCAATCCTTACACACCATAAAACCCTTATTGCCTATTCCCTTATTTATCATAATTATTCGCTGATTACTTCTTTTGGCAATTCTTATATTTTTACAATTTGGAACGGGCATAATACCATCGGCATCCGGAAGAGTGGAATATAGTGGTTGACTTACATAAGTATATTGCTCATCCAACTGTGCGCTTTGTATACTTTCCGCATTTCTTGGCGCAAACCCCCACGGTCTTAGCATATCTTTTTCTATCTTCAATCCAGCGCTGCCACAAAAAGGACATTTTCTATACCCGTCTACAGCCAATCCAAACCACTCACAATTCGGACAGGAAATGACCTTCTTTTTATAATTTGAATCTTCTATAAAAGAACGTGCGGGAGAAGCATATCCCGACGAATACCTTTCACTTCCCGGATAATAAAATCCGCCAATTTGATATGTTTGCTTATCAACAACAATTGCGCGCCCGGGTGCATACTCTCCTATTGCCATATCAAGTCCTCTTTCCACTTGGTTTTCAACTTTTCCGTATGAATCCGTAATATATGTACTGACTACATTTTTCGGAAAGGAATATGTAGGTATGATACCCTCTTCATAAAGACTGTCAAGAAGCGTTTTTCCCTTTTCGTACTTTGTTCCCTCCTGTGTAATATACAACTCCGGATGTGTCTTTCTTTTTTCATTGAGCTGTTCAAAGGATTTCTCCAATTCAAGCTTAAAAAGAGGCAGATCCATCTCACTGTTTCTCGGTATAAGTATACTGTCGTCCACCTTATAATCAACCAAGAATTTTACGAATTCTTCAAGCATGTCATCCAAAAACGTGACCGTTTCAAGTGCATCCATACTTTTACCTTTGCGTTCAAGAAATTCTTCTATCATAATTATACTTAAATGACGCTGTATAAGTTTTCTGCTTTCTGTATCTATCCACGGACGCCGTGGTTCGCCACGAAACATCGGAACAGGATCGTTAAAATACAAAGTGTCATGTGGTCCGTTTTCACAATATGTCACTATTGTCGAAAGACTTGCACCTCTTCTTCCCGCACGTCCCGCTCTTTGTTGATAATTTTCACGCATTGGCGGAATATTTCTTAACCCGACCGCCACAAGTGAACCAATATCTATACCAACCTCCATTGTTGTTGTACAACTTAATATATCAATGGGAACATCATCATCGTCAACTATATCCTGAAAACGTAATTCGTATTTTTCGGTTTTAGACCAAAGATCATTCCGCTGATCTTTATGTGACAATTGTGCAGTATGTTCTTCCGTATCTATAACACTTATCTTACCGCCATTAAGTGCATCCTTAATGGGATCCCGCCAAAAGCTCAATGCTTCATAATCTTCTTTTTTCATATCCGATACGTTCTCCGAACCGCACACAGGACACCTGCCTTTCAATAAATATGGTGTCAGCCCCGAGCATTGACCGCATTGTTTCCATATATGCTGTAAATCAAAGCAAGGCTTGACCGTTTCCATATCTACGTAAAGTTTGTCTTTATTGTGTGCTCCGTTTTTAAGAAACACTTCCTGCATTGTTTTCTTCCATGCATCTGCTTTATTATCATCCCATTCAAGCGTTTTTTTAATTTGCTTGTTTAATTTCCAATTAGGCGGCAATCCATATCCCCAATTCGAACGCATTTGCATTCTTGTAATATCTGATATTGTATGTCCTAACGCAGTAGCCGAGGAGCAAACATCCATTATCCAAGCATTGAATATTTCCAAAAATTCATCATCAGACAACTTTACCCCATATTCCTCCAGCGTTTCCAAGGCATCATCAAGAGCATCATCTCCCGGGATTAGCCAACTCAATGCCGCATCGTAAAATGTATTATAATTTCCGCTGTAAAGCCTTAATACATATTCTTTAAACATATCCGGTGCATTATCCGTTGTTGAATCCGGGATATAATCGCGTCCTTTACTCATTTTTCTTTCATATCTTCTGAGAAGCCTGCCGCAGTTATTAATAAAATTTTCTCTTTCCTCACCATTGAATAATTGAATGTGTCTTAATGCCGCGTTTAAACAGAAATAGCCGTATAGTTCATTTAATGTTTGAGATTTGTTTTTCTGCATTTGTTTTAGTGCAAGAATAAAAAGCTGCCTTACAGCTTCAATATCCGAAGCAAAAGACATATCTCTGGCAAGTTTCGCCGCTCTTTGTCTGCTGTCAGAGAAAAGCAGCACTTTTCTTCCCTCATTAGGGAACCTATCTAAATCATTTTTTCCGCTAAAAGCCGGCTGATTATTAAACTGTGCTTTGATCAAACTGAAAAAAGACAAATTTCCTCTTGTTCCAAACGATGTCAACTGTGTATGCACCAATGGATGCAGACAATGAGGGCATTTTGAAAATGTAACTGTAAACGGTCTGTCCTTTGTGCTGTAATTCGCGTAATATAATTTTCTTATACCCGGCTTACCATTCAGTGAATCATACTTAAAATTTATAAATCCGCTTTTTGTATCCAAATAACAAGGTTGAAGATCTCTATAACTTTTTTTATACTCTTCATCGGGTATGAAAAGAAATATTTCTTTTATGTCATCGCCTGCCATATTACCGGGATAACGCCACAAATATGTATATCCCGGGTCATTAATTTCTTTATAAAAAACATATCCTCTGTAAAACAATGCCCCACAGCGCCTGTCATAATACAGTTCATATACATTGCTTTTACATTCCGGACACACAAATGCTCCATCTGACAAAAAGATTTTTCCCAGTGTTAATGCCCCATCCGAACATGAATGAGGGCAATCGGGATTTGTGCACGAGTAAACACCCGATATTCCCCTGAATAGCATATGCATCCTGGCCGGAAATAAAATAGCTCCATTACTGTCCTGAGCCAACGGTGCAATATATAGCAAAACACTTACAGCATTTAAAGCCCTTTCCTTTTCTATATCGGGAAATATTTCCTCAGCTAATTCATCAAGAGATACAGCTGTTCCTCTGCATAGTTGTATGAGTTTTTGAAACGGCTTATAATACACAAGATTTTTATACATCCAAATACATATATCCTGTAATGAATCAAATTTTTCTACTGTCAGATCCGACCAGAATTTTCTTAATTCTTCATATTGCTTTCGGGATTCATTTTCAATTCCCAACACATCATAATTATCAAACTTATCTATAGGAATATCATATCGTGCCATTCCGCTTATTTTTTCTCTTTCTCCACGCAAATATAAAAAATCCGCACCTGAATCTGCTGCCGTTAGTTTGTAAGCAAATTTTTCTATTGCTTCCGCATCGCCTTCATTTGAACTCGGCATACTTGCTGTAGTAAGTATAAATTGAATTCTATCTCGGCCAACGCCCAATTTGTGCATTAATCTTCTGACAATCAGCGCAACTTCACCGCCCGTTGAACCCTTATACATATGCGCTTCATCTATAACAAACAGAACCTTATTTTCTTTGTCGGCATCGATCCACTTTTTCGTTTCGCGCCACATCTGCGCCTCCTGTGGCCTAAAAAGCATATACTCAAGCATAGAATAATTAGTGATCAATATATCGGGACAGTTTTTTTGCATTTCAAATCTCGTAATAAGTTCGGCATCATCTTTATCCGTAATATGTAACCCTTTTTTCAGATTTTCCGTAAATTGCTCCAAATTGTCTTTTGCCGGTATTTTCCCTTCTTTTTGAAGCATATTATAATAATAAGCATCATTTTCTTCCTTCATTTTTATCATTGAAGAAAATGTTTTTGCCAACGCTTTGTCCTGATTAATGTCAGGCTCCGGCCCGGGATAAGGAGTACGTCCCGTATACATTCCAAATTGCGGCCGTCTTGACGATATGCCACAAAACGAATGAAAAACACTCAAAAATCGCCCATCCTTATCGCTTATAAGGCGGCGAAGTCTGCTTACCTGGTCGGAAACAAGTGCATTCATAGGATACATAACAATTACTCTTAACCCTCTCTGCCGCCACGTATTCGGATTATTTTTTGCTTCACAAGCAAATTTAGCCATCATAGGCCACATAAAACACTCCGTCTTACCCGAACCTGTACCTGTTGATACAAACAAATCGTGATTGTTCAAAAAACCTTCAAGCGCCTCGATCTGATGTGAAAAGGGCGCGGAATACACACCCAATCCGCAATCCGATAATCTTTTAAAATAATCTTTCAGCCAATCATCTATTCCTGAGCGGGCTATACCTTCAGGCACGCTTTTATATGCAGGCGATGACTCTATATATGGTCTTCTGTACAATATTCCTTCTTCATCCAATGTATTTTCCAACGCAGATAACAACAATGGTGTTTTTCCAAAATACTGCGTTTTGATATAATTTTCAAGTTCCATTCTTATTCTTTTATGAACATAACCGGCTCCACCTGGCATACTATTCCCTCATTTCTATATTTATTGCATGTACAATATCCTTAAAAACTTCAAAAACATCCTTTTGCATAATTCGTTCAAAACTGTAGCTATTGTTTCTAAAATCAACAGGCCAGCTATATAACTCAAAGAAATTTTGCAGTGCCCGTGGCAAAAGATAACCGAGTTTGATATAAACCGCAGTATCCAAGCATTTTATTCTCATAGGTGGAAGAGTATTTTCGGCAAACAATACTGCATTAGCCAAACTTAAATACTCATTATTATTCACACGCCATCCCGGCAGCTGTGACACAAAAAAGGTATTGTTTTTATATTTGTACAAATAATATTGCTGTTGGCCTTTTTCTCCCACTCTCATAAGAGACACGGCACTCGATTTTTGCGGAGAAAATGACCAATATCCATTTTTTTGCGGAGAATTTAAATTTAAAAACTCGGTTTTGGAAAAATTATTACTTAAACTATTCCATTCGGTATATAATTCCAAATCTCTGTAAACTTCATTCAATGGAATCGTTTCAATGCCAAACATATCGCATATATTTTCTAATCCGCAACAATTGTCAGCATTAAAACTATAAAAACCCAAGCCCGACATAAATGCTTTTTCTGTCAATACATTTCCCCTTACCAAACGAACGTTGCTGTGGATGGCAGACTTTTCAACAGAAACTGCTGCCCTATGTGGCGTATGATATATATATCCACATTCTCGATATAAATCATATATTTGTTCCACATTCAATTCATTTAAAAAGTTTATTTCGGGATACAAGTCAATATATCCGCTCAATATGTTTTTAGTTTTTTTCTTAAAATGATTTACAGAGATGCTATCATCATTTTCATCTTTATCGAGTAATGATGTAAGCCCAATTTTCCCTATAGCACTATATACTATTCTTGACTTATATCCCACATCATTTTCGCCCGAATACCGCTTTATATTCAGTTCTTCGGCTATCTTGACCAATATTTCATTATACTTTTTCATTCACTCGCCTCAAGATAATTTAAAATATATTTCTTCAAGTCATCATTAACAGCATTATCTTCCCGAATTTTATCTGTCAATTTTTTTGTTTTCTGTGTAAAATACATATACGGAAAAGCACAATATAAGTATTTGAAACCTTCATCCGCAGGGTCTTCTTCTGCTTCATTATACATAGATACCATCGTAGCAAGAACACAGCCATATCTTTTCTTTAGAAATCCATTCATATCCAACGACTCAAAGAAACGTACAGATTTTCTGTCTATCTCAGGTATCTTAAATTCGTCAAATTCCTCCGTGCGTATATAGCCGGTGGACGTTTCTTTAGGTAAATTCTCGACAATGCTTTCCGTTATTATCGGAATTAAATAATTATATAAACTTTTGGGCTCTATGAGCATATCTTCAACAAGCGGGTTTACAACAATATAGAATTTTTTCGATGACATCAGCAAACCCATAATATTATTATACCACTCGGCCGTAAATGGATTTTTTACAATTATTACATCATCATTTCCCGACAGCATATATTCAATTTCATCAAGATTGTATGGTTCGCTGCAATCAAGAATACCTGCCGTTTTTCCAAACATAGCGACAGAAAAAGTGTGTGCAATACTTTCACCGCATGGTCCTGCCAGCAGAACGGGCATATTGTTTAAATACGCCGAATACAAGAAAATCGCAAACGACAAACAATAATTCTCCCCAACTCCGGCTTCCTTTAATTGGTCTTCCACTTCAAACAAACAATCTTTCCAATCGTTCGTTTCATAAGAACCATGTTCAACACCCTCTCTGAACGCTTTCCTGTGTTTGTCTTCCGTTGGATTTTGCTGCACAAACGGCATCATAAAAGACAATTCGCTTACAAAATCCGAAACATCATTTTTTATTTCCTGCATTTTCTTTTTTGACTTTTCGTCAATTTGCACAAGCAGATCATCATATTCTTTTTCCTTTGATGTTATTTCATCAAGTCTTTTTTGCTTTTTCTCAATCTCAATTTGCAATTCTTCATTTTGATGTTTCTTGTGAGCTATCGTTTCCTCCAAAGTTTCAATTTCTTTATCAGCTTTAGCAATTTCGGCTTGATGTGCCTCAACCCACTTATCACTTATTTCAGCTGCAAGTTCTTCTTTCAACAACGGATTGTTTTCGACTATCCTGAGCAAAACCTCTTTATCAAAGTCTTTATAAGTAAAGTATTCTTTTGACTGCTTTATAAAATCTTCAACATACTTTTCTGCTTCTTCTTCACTGCACTCAAGTGCCGCGGCAACTTCTGAATATATGGAGTCCTTTGGCATTTCATCAATAATTTGTTTAAACACTCCAACATCATTTTCATTATAATCATACTCATATAATTCAGAAGTATTTTCCAAAATAATATCTCTTACTGTTTCGTTTTTACAAAAATAAAATCTTTCCACGGGTTCGGGTAAAAATATAGTCTTGAGTATATTTCTTTCTAAACTCTTTATCGTTAACCGTTTCATACCATCAATTAAGAATATATCCAAGTGACTGACATCTTTTTTCAAAGAAACCGTAGAACAACTGAATTTCATATTTGTTCGGTCGCAAAGAACCCCTTTCAATTTCCCTGTAGAGCTTTTATAAAAAAATATAACTCTGTCGCAAACAGGCTCAAAAGCTATTCCTGTATTCAAAATTTCAATCACATCTTTTATGCTCTTTGCTTCTTTTATTTCATGTATTTCTATGGGTTCTTCATAATTTGAATACTTTATCTTAACATAATCCTTGCTGCTGTCGCCCTTATCAACAACAGCTTCCCACTCCCAAACAGCAATATGATTCATTGGATAACCGTGATTATCGCTTGACAAGAAAAGCCTGTTTTCAAAGCACCCCGGTTCTTCTTTGTTATATTTGAATATTTGCATACTACCGTCATCTTCTATATCTGCCAATCTTTTTATAGCTAAATTTCCTTTATTCTTATCTATTATACACAAGGATTTTGCTGTATAAAATCTGTTTGAATCAAAAAGGACCTTACTCTTATATGGTATGGGCGGCACCTTTTCTGCGTAAAAATTACCATTTGTCAAATTTTTATAGTTCATGCAAAATTTAACCGTTTCAAAAATACTTTGGTATGACAGGTATACCCTATCATCCTCAAAAGAATACCAACCTTTAATCGTTTTTTTACTCCCATCTTTTTTTTTGCAAACCTCTATTATATCAACTAATTCTGACGCATTGCATACCAATTTACAATCATTATTCATAATTACTTCAATGCTTTTAGTTTCGAACTCAATACCGTCCAATATGGTTTGTAGTATTTTATATCCCCCCGAATAGCCTTTTTCAATGTGGTTTTTAAAATTATCAGAATCAATTTTCTCGGTTCTAACCTCTACCAATGTGCTCATTTAAACTTTTCCTCCCGTTATATCTCTAATCATTTTCAACGCATCTTCTTCAATATATCCTCTTTTTATTTTTGAATGCAGCCAACTTTTTATCTTCGGCATATTCTGCAAATATTCCGCCACACTTCCGACATAATGAGATATTTTAACATTCTTTCCTCTGCAGTTTTTTAAATTTCGCAATAATAGTTCTTCATCAACGACACTTTCAGCTATTATCTTTTTAAACTCCGTTTTCCAAACAATGTCCAATCCTTGGTATACCGATATTTCCTGCCCGAAAGATATGTTATTTATCTCACAGCGTTCTCCTGATTTCAATTTTGTCTTATATATAATACGACCTTTTTTTCTTACCGTTAAATATCCGTCAACTGTCGGCACAACAACAACGCTATTCTTATACGGCAATCTATCATACACCCGCTCGGTCAGCTGTAGTCCTTTTAAATCTACAACCGAAACATTCGGTAGCTCCGTTATACTTTTTCGTTCTTTTTTTTGCAAATAGCAGTACCTCAATACTTCTATTCTGCCTGCAGCAATATATTGTATGCCATCATTTATTCTGAACGAAATGAGTTTTGCATCATCAAGTTCATAATCAAAAGTATACCTTTGAGGATCCGTTTTAATGTTTTTTACGTTTCCTGATATATGAATAAATACCAATGAATTTGCTTTTTCATTATGATACAAAAAATTGGAAATATCACTATGCGCGGGCCACAGCATTTGAATTTGAGCGGGGTTTTCTGTAAGCCTGCAATGATAATTCATAAAAAATTCCGCTACACTTTTTAAGTACTTTTGGGCCGTCACACTGTACAAGAACCATTTTTCAAACCTATTTTCTATTTTTTCCGCTTTTTTATTTACTAACACTCCGTTAACATACAAATTGGGATCCATTGTCAGAATATAATATTCCCGATCAACGCACACATCCGCATCCCGCGGAAGCATTTTCCCCGTTTGTCTATCAAAAACAGTACCTACGGGATCTATTCCATGTATTTTTTCCGGCCAATATTTCCTTATAATGTTAATATTATTGACATTTTCAAATTTTACAGTGTATTCTTGTGCAATGTAATTTCCAACAGACAAATACGTTGTCCCATTCTCGTTTAGCCTTTCTGCCGAATACTTATATTCAGCAGTCCCATTTTTACTGTTTGCTGTTATAATTATAGCCGCATTACTGTCAAGTTCAACAGGCAGCGATATAAAGCCCATTTCAAAAGTGAAATCGTTGTCCTTTACGTTCAAGCGTATCGGAAGATTATGTGAAATTTTCCCAAAGCCGGATGTCTCATACTGTTTACTCCTGTCTTCACATTCCTTGTCCTGTATATCGGACTTCACTTCATGTTTAAAATATTTACGTTTTGGGCCAACAGCCAAAGTCACCTTTTGACCGCATATTTCACAGCTAAACGGAGAATTTTTCGATGATACTCCTCGTTCATATTGTTTTACTGCAGCCTCCAACGAAACTGAGTTCCATTTATTATCTTTCCAAACACATACATGCGTCAAAGCCATAATTTCGTCACACCTTTTATCCGCTTTTCATAAAATACATTTACATTGCTTTTGAAGCCAAACCGCTATATCTCCTTACACTTGAATTTATAATTTCTCTTATAATGTCAGCCGCCTTACAATTTTGAAAATTTATCAGATATACCTTATACACAACACCTTAGGCAAAAAATTTACCACAGGCACAAAAAAACAGAGCCGACAAAGTGCCGACTCTGTAATAAAAAAAAGAAATCGCTTTGAAGCGAGCAAACTTGCTGCGCAAGCGCAGCTCGTTTGCTCAACACAGGGCTGTACGGACATTCGGTGTCTGCAAACCTTATAAAATAATATCCGCTTCGTCCTTCGCAGACGTATAAAAATACATTCTCTTTTTATAACCTGATTATAGCACCTTTTTAAAAATATGTAAATATTACATCCACTTTAATTTCAGATAGACTTTCGCTGTAGTTATCGCGTCATCAAGTGCCCTATGGGCTCTTGGATTATAAATGCCCAGGCTTCGGCTTACCGAGTCAAGTTTCAGATCGGTACAGTAAAGCCTGTTTTTACATTTACGGGCAAGTTTCATCACATCAAAATATTCGTTATGAATGACCCTATTGCTGTATCTGCCCGCACGGACAAGAAATTTACTGTCAAAAGCCATACAGTTATATCCAAGAAGAATACTGCCGCCCGCAAAGCGCATAAAATCAGGAAAAACTTCCCACATTTCGCGGGCATTTTTAACATCTTCATTCGTTATACCCGTAATTCGGGTCACTTCGTCGCTTATTCTCTTTTTGAAGGGCTTGACAAACTCCTTGAATTCGGCCACTTTACACCCGTTTACATATTTAGCCGCACCAATTTCTATTATCGCATCACGGCTTGCGGATGTACCCGTTGTTTCAAGGTCAAAAGCCACAAAAGAGGTAAAATCTGCCGCTTTATGTTCTTTGGGTGCGGGATATAATTCCTTTGCTATCGGTATGGTATATTTTGAAGCTGCGGTGTAAACAACTTTTCGTTCTGTGCTTATTCCTATGGAACGCATAAAATCTTCATAATTTCGTACTGCCGCTTGCCTGTTCACGCTTGGCTTTGGCAAATACTCCATTCTGCCCTCTTCAGCGGCAGCCATATACTTTTCAATGTCCGCCGCACGTTTATTGAATAAGTACTCCGCATGAGGACTATTGTATCTTTTTCCCGCTTCTGTCAAAAGGGCTGTTGCTTTGCTGTATCTTCTTGTTTTTGTATAAAATTCCACCAACGAATCATACGCATTAAGCGGAAGTTCGGATTCAGCAATCAAAACATTTGCAATTTTTTCCGCCGACATATAATCATAATTCCAATATAGCAAACGCAATTTAAGCCCTTTTATTTCATTAAGTTCCAACCGAGATAAACCACCGCTGTTTCTTATACAAATGTCGTATGCCAATTCAAACGCATCTTTATCTCTCGAATTTATCGTTTCATATCCTCCCGACATCCGCAGTATTTTTAAATACTCCCGTCTCGGTGACGGCAGCAAATCCGCCAATTCCAACGCTTTATCCCTGAATTGATATGGTTTTTCGTATCCGTCGGCTATCCTGTCCCATAACTCATTTCCTGCTTCGGGCTTGTATGCCAGCACTTCCCGACATAAGTTTTCTATATCCACAATGCCCCTGCAATCATTGCAAAGACATTGTGGTGCTTGGTTTCCGCAGTTTATACAAATATTCATAACTCTGACCTCGATTTTTACTCTAAAACATTGTTATATTTCTTCCAATTTAAAATTGTTATCTTTTGCATATTGTGCCGCAGGTAAACCCTTTAGGTGTCACATATTATTTTAAATTTCGTTTAGTTTAATTTTATATTTCTTAGCATATTCAGCCGCAAAAGAGTCTTTGGGTGCGGTTATTGTAAGGTTTTTACAACTGTTAAACGCATTCGCACTGATTTTCGTTACGCTTTCGGGTATCGTTACACATGTCAAACCGCTGCAATCTTTAAATGCAAGTTTTCTAATATCGGTTACTTCATTTGGTATAGTTATGTCCGTTAGGCTGCTGCAACCCAAAAATGCAGCTTCACCTATTTTTTTCAAGCCGTCGGGTATCGTTATACTCGTTAAGCCGCTGCAGTTTTCAAAGGTATAGTCTCCAATTTCAGTCACACTGTCCGGTATCGTTATACTCGTTAAGCCGCTGCAGTTTTCGAAGGCATAGTCTCCAATTTCAGTTACACTATCCGGTATTGTTATACTCGTTAAGCCGCTGCATCGAGAAAATGCACTATATCCAATTTTCTTCACTCCATCGGGTATCGTTATACTCGTTAAGCTGCTGCAGTAAGAGAAAGCATGGTCTCCAATTTCAGTTACACTGTCCGGTATCGTTATATGTTTTTTTGAGATTTTTCCTTCCGGATACTTTATAATGGTTATTTCACCAAAATCGAATAATATACCATCTTTTGATTTATACCATCTATTGCTTTCTTCAACATCTATACATTCCAAATTATGACAGCCTTGGAATACATTATCTCCAATTCGGGTTACACTTTCCGGTATTGTTATGTTCGTTAAACCGTTGCAATTTTTGAAGGCATAGCTTCCAATTTCAGTTACACTGTCTGGTATCGTTATGCTCGTTAAGCCGCTGCAGTTGTCAAAGGTATGAAATCCAATCTCAGTTACACTGTCCGGTATTGTTATACTCGTTAAGCTGCTGCAGTAAGAGAAAGCATAGCTTCCAATTTCAGTTACACTGTCCGGTATCGTTATGCTCGTTAAGCTGCTGCAGTTTAAGAAGGCACTGTCTCCAATTTCAGTTACACTGTCCGGTATCGTTATGCTCGTTAAGTTGCTGCATCGAGAAAATGCACTATATCCAATTTTCTTCACTCCATCGGGTATCGTTATACTCGTTAAGCTGCTGCAGTAAGAGAAAGCATGGTCTCCAATTTCAGTTACACTGTCCG
>ODAI012522948.1_pt1 | contig 14134 bp, 13 predicted proteins | sample 1539321 | NCBI WGS metagenome assembly ODAI01 (sample SAMN02144231, study PRJEB22623) | gut metagenome | biome: sheep rumen | host: Ovis aries | place: New Zealand
AGCATACGCGGCGGCGCTACAACGGTATTGTTCAGCGTATGGGGGAGATAGGGTTTTCCGTCTTCTCCTTTTACGCGCATTTTCAGCCTGCGTGCCTGTGCGTCTCCGAGATTTGAGCAGGAGCAGACTTCAAAATATTTTTGCTGCCGGGGAGACCAGGCTTCAATATCACAGGATTTCACTTTCAGGTCTGCCAGATCGCCGGAGCAGCATTCCAGCTGCCGCACGGGAATCTCCAGGCTGCGGAACAGTTCCACCGAGAAACGCCACATCTTTTCATACCAGGCCATGGAATCCTCGGGTTTGCAGACCACGATCATCTCCTGCTTTTCAAACTGGTGGATGCGGTATACGCCCCTCTCCTCGATGCCGTGGGCCCCCTTCTCCTTGCGGAAGCAGGGGGAATAGCTGGTCAGTGTCTGGGGAAGCTTGTCCTCGGGAATGATCTGGTCGATGAATTTACCGATCATGGAGTGTTCGGATGTACCGATCAGGTACAGGTCCTCGCCCTCGATCTTGTACATCATGGCGTCCATCTCGGCAAAGCTCATGACACCGGTGACGACACGGCTGCGGATCATGAAAGGAGGCACACAGTAGGTGAAGCCCTTGTTGATCATGAAATCCCTTGCATAGGAAATAACCGCGGAATGAAGTCTCGCGATGTCACCCATCAGATAATAGAAACCATTGCCGGCAACATCACCTGCGGCGTCGAGGTCGATGCCGTTGAAGCGCTTCATAATATCCGTGTGATAGGGTACTTCGAAATCCGGAACTACGGGTTCGCCGAACTTTTCAATTTCCACATTGCAGCTGTCATCGGGGCCGAGCGGAACAGAGGGATCGATGATCTGGGGGATCAGCATCATGTCCTTTTTGACGATTTCATCCGCTTCCTTCTTGATGGCATCCAGCTCATCCAGACGGCTGTTGTCAGCCACCTTTTCCTTAATGGCCTGGGCCTCTTCCTTTTTGCCCTGCTTCATAAGGATACCGATCTGCTTGGAGATCTTCTTCTTTTCAGCGCGGATAGCGTCTGCTTCCTGCTGCGCCGCACGGCTCTTCGCGTCATATTCAATCACCTCGTCCACGAGCGGGAGCTTGGCGTCCTGGAATTTCTTCTTAATATTTTCTCTGACTGCGTCCGGGTTCTCTCTCAAAAATTTAATGTCGATCATTTTCTCTAAATTCCTCTTTACTTATTTACTGAAAGTACAGGTCTGAAGTATCTGCAAAAAAATATTATAGCACGCTTTTACTGTCTGCGTCACTGTAGATTTCCGTAAATGTGCCTTTGGTATGCTCTCCTGTTTGTACAATTATTACAAAGCTCCACAGGAGTCACATGACCGTCAGAAGGTCGACGATCTTTTCCAGGTCTTCACTGCTGTAAAACTCGATCTCGATTTTTCCTGTTCCGTCTCCCCCATGGCGGATCGAGGCTTTGGTCCCCAGCGACTGCTTGAGCCGCTCTTCGATCGCCTTGTAAGCCAGCTCCAGGGCGGGATCGGTTTCCCCTGCGGGTTTTGCTTTCTTCCCGTTCTTTCCACCGTCACGGCTCTTGCCGATTTTTTTGACCAGCTTCTCCACATCGCGGACACTCAGCTTCTTATCAGCCACCTGACATGCCAGCAGATACTGTTCCTCGGGGATTTCCACCGGAATCAGCGCCCTGGCGTGGCCCATGGAAATCTTCTCCTCGATCACCATTTCCTGAACACGCTCGTCCAGCTTCAGAAGCCGGATGGCGTTCGTGATCGCGGTCCTGGACTTGGACACTCTCTCCGCCAGGTCCTCCTGACGCAGTCCGAACTCATCCAGAAGTCTCTTAAAAGCCTTTGCTTCCTCAATCGGATTGAGGTCTTCGCGCTGAATGTTTTCGATCAGGGAGAGCTCCACGGTCTCCTGATCCGAATACTCCCTGACGATCGCCGGGATCTCCCGAAGGCCCGCTTTGCGGGATGCTCGCCAGCGGCGCTCGCCGGCAATGATCTCGTAGCGGCTTCCGGTCTTCTTTACCAGGATAGGCTGGAGAACTCCGAAGCGGCGGATAGAATCCGCAAGCTCTTCCAGAGACTCTTCTTCAAATTTTTTTCTGGGCTGGCTTCTGTTGGGATCCACCTGAGACAGGCGGAGCATCTGAACCTCGCCCTGCTCTTCAGTCACGGACCGGGACGAAACAGTGTCGGAAGTGCCGGTTGCGCCTTCTCCTGACTGTGTGGGTATGCCTTCTCCTGACTGTCCGGGTATGCCTTCTCCTGACTGTCCGGGTATGCCTTCTCCTGACTGTCCGGAAACTGTCGGACCACCGGCGGAAATCCCCCCTGCGGGAAGACCATCCGCGGTAAAGCTGTCCGCGGAAACGCCTGTGCCATCCGGGAAAATGCTGTCTGCAGAAGTCCCTGTGCCATCTGAGGAAAAGCTCTCTGAGGGAGCGCCTGCCGATGCTCCCTGCCCTGTGCCTGCATCTGCTGTCCCGGGAGAGCTCTCTTTTCCGTCACCGCCGGCTTTCCGGTTGTTATCCTCCCTGCGTGCCGGCGGAATCAGCGCATCCAGTCCGCGCCCGAGACCGCCATGTCTCTTTCTTGCCATTTTTTACCTCTTGCTCTCTTATCTATCTTTTCTATCTTCAGGCTTATTTGAATTGAAAGACGGATACAAGACCCGCCCGCGGCTCCTGTACTTTGAATTGGCAAGAATCCGCGGTCTTGCTTTACGGACGCAAAGCGCGCAAAAGCCCTGCTCTCTGTATACGTCAAAACCCGCCGTCTTACGTTCCTAAATTTCTAATCGCGCAAAAGCCCTGCTCTCTGTAATCGTCAGAATCCGTATCTCATGGCTGGATCCCGATCATCTCCCTGGCGAGTTTTTTATAGGCCTCCGCGCCGGCGGATCTGGGCTCATAGATCGTGATGGGCTCGCCGTAACTGGGGGCCTCCGCAAGTCTGATATTTCTCGGAATCAAAGTCTCATAAATCCGTTGTTCGACATGTGTGCGCACATTTTCCACAACCTGGGCGGAAAGGTTTGTCCTCGCGTCGTACATGGTGAAGACAATACCCTCGATATCCAGGCCCGGATTCAGCCTCTCCCTGACAAGATTGATCGTGTGGATCAGCTGACTGAGCCCTTCCAGCGCATAGTACTCGCACTGGATGGGGACAAGCACCGTGTCCGAAGCCGTCATGGCGTTTACTGTCAAAACACTAAGAGACGGAGGGCAGTCCAGGAAGATAAAGTCATAGTCGTCACGGATAAAATCCAGGGCATCCCTCAGTATATATTCCTTTCTCTCAATACCGATCAGTTCAATCTCTGCCGCAGCGAGATTGACATTGGCGGCAATCAGATCCAGATTCGGAACGACGTTCTGGATGATCGTCTCATTCACTGAGCAGTCATCCAGAAGCAGCTCATAGATCGTGTATTCCTGATTGTTTTTATCAACTCCGAATCCGCTGGTGGTATTTCCCTGCGGATCCACATCGATGACAAGAACTTTTTTATTTAATTCAGCGAGCGAGGCGGCCAGATTGATCGTTGTCGTCGTCTTGCCGACACCGCCCTTCTGATTGGCCACTGCTATGATTTTCCCCATATCATACCTCTATTCTGTTTGTTTATGTCTTGCTTATGCTCTGCTTATGTTCTGCCTATATTCTGCTTCCGGTTCTTCCGCCGGTATTGACAAATCCCGTTTTCCCGGAACGATGGCGGGAGTACTCCGGGATATCCGCTCCGGCATCATGTGCCGGAGTTTATTTTCCGGAATCATTTCCCGAGGGGATCCTTTGACGGGGTCCCGGCTTTGCGGGGATATTTTCCGGATGTGTGCTTTTCTTTAATAATCTGGACCAGGGTCCTGTTGTAATCCGTACCGGGAAGCTGGAAGGAAATCACCTGCTCGACCCTTCCTCCCAGAATACCTGCCGCCTTCTTTCCCTCGACCATCTCTTCCTTGATACGCTCCGCTTTGTAGGCGATAAAATATCCTCCTTTTTTCACCAGGGGAAGGCAGTACTCAGCCAGAACATTCATCCTGGCGACCGCTCTTGAGCAGGCGATATCGTAGTGCTCCCTTTGCGCTTCGATCCTGCCGAAGTCCTCTGCGCGGGAGTGGTAAATCCGAACGTTTTCCAGGCCAAGCAGTTTGACTGTCTCCTGCAGAAAACCGACTCTCTTCTGGAGTGAATCTACAAGCGTGACCTGTGCCCCGGGAAAAGCAATCGCGATCGGGAGCCCGGGAAAACCTGCTCCGGTCCCCACATCGATCACTGACAGGTTATCAAAACTTCCCGGCCCCACCAGGCCCACAATGGACAGGCTGTCCAGAAAGTGCTTGGTGTAGACATCCTCTTCCTCTGTGATCGCAGTGAGATTCATCACTTCATTCCATTTAATCAGGTTCTCATAAAACTGCCGGAACTGCCGAAGCTGTTCCGGAGAAAGACTGATCTGAAACATTGCCAGCTGTTCTGTAAATCTTTTCTCTGCACCCTGAAGCGCTGCTTCCATCTGTATTTACTCCTCTGCTGCGAATGCTGTTATTTTTGAAGAAATCGCAAAAACTATTTTAAAAAGCGGCAGTCCGTCTCCTCCGGCAGTTCCTTTATCCCGGGAGAGAATCCGCTATAAATCTGACGCAGACAAAAAATACTGCTTTCTACATCCTATCACAACCGATTTTTAGCGTAAACAATTACAGAGATGAAAAGAGCGGAAAATAATGCCGATGCATTATTCTTCGCTCCCGCATTTGTGCCGCTTCTTCCCGACCCGATTCCCTGAACAGGCAATCAAAATAATGTTTCACGTGAAACATTGCGTGGAACAACTTAGGATTAATCAGTCCAACAGCTTTTTCAAAATATGTTCCCTGTGATTCACGAACATAGACGTCACCTGATAGCTGTCAGTCTCCTCATATGAACACGGATGAATCGGTCCGTCGTCAAACGTGAGGATTTCCGAGTCCGGCATCCCCAGCAGAATCGGGGAATGGGTCACAATCAGGAACTGTGCGCCTTCCGCCGCGCAACGGTGTATTTCCACAAGCAGGGTCAGCTGCCTCTGAGGGGAGAGTGCCGCCTCCGGCTCGTCCAGCAGATAGATCCCGTTTGGCCTGAAGCTGTTCTGAGCCAGTGCCAGAAAGCTCTCGCCATGGGATTTTTCATGATAATGCTGCGGCCTTCCTCCCGGTCCCCGGCTGTATTCCTCTTCCTTGGTCGCCACATTATAAAAGCTTTCCGCCCTCAGAAAATATCCCCCTCCTGCCCGGCGTATTCCTCTGGACAGGCGGATGGCGTCACAGAGCTCCGAGTGGGAGTCGTATGTCGAAAAATGATAATTTCTCGTTCCTCCCTCCGGATTGAAGCCGTATGCAACCGCGATCGCTTCCAGCAGAGTGGACTTGCCGCTGCCGTTTTCTCCGACGAAAAAAGTGATCGGGGATTTGAAGTAAATCTGATCTATACCGCTGATCGCCTCAATTTCTCTCAGATAACTCGACCTGCTTATTTTGCTCCAGTCGATCATCACACTATTGATCAGCAGTGATTCTCTCATAATTTCAAATCCTTCCCGAACCAAATTCCGACAGGCTTCGCGGCACTTCGAGCCGCGATTATTGCTGTCACACAGCCTGTCATCCTTCTGCCCTCCTACTCAGTTTTCCTGCTCAGACAAGGACAAACAGAAGGATGCATGTGACAACAGCGCCGCCAATCATTCCGCCAAGATGAGCCATTGCATTGATTCTGCCCCGATTGGCAAAAGTATAAAACAGGTTGATTGCCAGGACACGCAGAATGCCGTTGAGTGATACGCCTCTGATTCCCGGCCAGAGAGCAAGAACCAGATAAGCCCCGAGCAGGCCGAAGATAGCACCTGACGCGCCCGCCGACACAGCGTGACGTCCGCTTCTTTTCTCGACAAAATAAGTCAGGATGTTTCCGACAAGCCCCGAGAACAAATAGAGGAAGAGATAAACCGGCACCCCGAAGAAGATTTCCAATGCCTGTCCCATGTTATACAGTGAGTACATATTACACACAAGGTGAAGAAATCCAAAATGGAGGAACATGGCTGTGAAGAGCCTGTACCACTGGCCTCTATCTATGTAGGGGCTGTATTGCGCGCCGAATTTCAGGGCAACCCTCTGGTTGGTAGATCCTCCACTCACAGTCTCCGCAATGAAAATGATTATATTAATCCCAATTAAAGCATATGTCGCGATTGCATTTGTCATTTTAATTCCTCTCTTTCTTATATTAATCTTTTCATACGGCCCGCCTCTTTCCAACGGGTGACATTTCCGATGCCGAATCTTTTCTTTAGAGTCTGAAAAAATACCCGCTTCCGTGATGCCGGATGCCGGTCTGAAAATAACATGCCATCGTTACTATACACGCCCTATCGATGGCGTGTATAGTAACGAACGAAAATCCCTTTTCAAATCGCTGCGCGATGGGATTTTCGTCGTAAAACTCGGGTTTTTCGCGAAAAACGCCTCGAATTTCGTGCCGGTCTGAAAATAACTTGCCATCTCTGTTTGACATTTATTTCATTTTAACAGCCGTTCCTCAATGACACAAATATGATATCCTATATATTGATTTATTGATGTCAACAAGTTGCAGCCCGACTGAAACACGAGTTTTTTTCGCGACAATGCGAAGCAGTGTTTTTTTTCGCGAAAAGCCCGGGTTGTACGGCGTTCGGCGCACGCAAAGCGCATCGGAATCGCCGAGCGCAGCGTTACATGCCCACGCCTTCGAGAGGACGTGGGCAGTAACGTTGTTAACTATAATGATGTCGTCAATCACAGGCCATCCGTTACCGGCCGCGCTGTTTGCGCGTGTATTCAACGATTGGAGTCACGGGTATTGCGGGATAAAGATTCAAGACTCGCCCGCGGATCCTGCGCCCATGCACAGCATGGGGTCAAAAACCTTCTGCGCCTTTGCCCGCACACACTACAACTCATATAGATCATATAGAAAAACGCAGAACTGTCATGGAACAGGAGACCTTCATGAGATTATTTATTGCAGTCACTTTCAGCGAAGATATTAAAGATGCCCTGTCCGAACTCCAGGAGGATTTATACAGCCGCGGGGTGAGGGGCAATTACACTCCGGTTGAAAACTTACATCTCACAATGGCATTTATCGGGGAATACTCTGACCCCGAAGCCGTACTGGATGCGATGGAAGCTTCCCGCCCCGAACCGGCAGTTCTGTCTCTGGAAGGAGTCGGAAGCTTTGGAAAACTCTGGTGGATCGGATTAAAAAAAGACGAAGCCCTTTTCTCAAACAGCAGGCGGCTGCGTAGAGCGCTTTCGGATGCTGGTATACCTTTTGACAGAAAGCGCTTCTCCCCTCACATCACACTTGTGCGAAAGCCAGTCTGCCGGGATGAGACAGTGCTGGCCTCCATCGAAGTTCCCACGGTGCAAATGAACGCAGATTATATTTCCCTCATGCGGTCAGACAGGGGGAAAAGCGGAATGATCTACTCGGAAATCGGACGCATCTACTGTACGGAGCGCAAGAGAAAACAGCAGTAAATATTCAGGACTCGCTCGCGAGTCTTGCGCGATAAAGAATAAACAGGGTATGCTTATATTCTTTCATAAAGCACCGGATGTTTTTTCTGCGATGTAGTTTTCTGCCGCCTACTCCCTGTTGGTTCTTTAAGACTCCGCTGACATCCGCTTTTCTTTTACCATTATTGACCGGAACTGATATTAAGATATCTCCCGCCATGTTCCACGAAATGTTTCACGTGAAACATAGTAAGATAGTAAGGTTTCCCTTTTGATAGTATGTTTTCCCTTTTGATAGTAAGTTTTCCCTTTTGCGCGTGTATCCCGCGGCTGTTATGAAGTCACGGGAATTGTGTGATGAAGAATAAAAATTGTGTTGAAAAAAGACATTTTTTTCATGTATATAATATTCCCAGCTGGTACTAGTGTGTCTGAATGATACGGAAGAAAGGAGCAATAAATGTACAGAAATGCGAAAAGGCTGTTTGCGGCAATCCTGCTTGCCTTTCTTATTATCACTTTTTCAGGAGTAATATTCAGCTCAATATTGGACGGAGACAACATGGCAGATGTATGGATTTCCATATTGGAATATATTCCGTTCGGAAAGGTATTCGGAACCCTCTGCCTCAAGATTTTCTCAGAATCAATTGGATTGGGCAAAGACATGTCCAAGTATGTGCTTGGATTGAAAACACTTGGCAATATAGACTATTTTTCTGATGTGTGCAAACTAATGCTGACGGGAGTATTGGTCGATGCTTTTAGTTTTTTTCTGGAGTCTGCGACTGGAACTCTGAAGAAGTCCGGAATAGCCAACACCATAATACGGTCCATTTGCAACATTGTCAGCGCTTTTCTGTGTACGGGTATTGCCGCCATAGTATTAAGGTTCCTGGATCTTCAGCTTGTTTCTTTTTCGGACTTCACAAAGTGGATTACTTCTTTCGGAACCACCATCCTGGTACTCATTGGGTCAGTCGGCGTCTTTTATTTTATCCTGGGAGGCAGTATCGTGGGTGCTCTGGTTATGTCTCTTGTAAAACTGCTTGCCACTAATATGATAAAGGTTGCCGCATCATACATAACGATACTGTTAGTCATATTATTCCTGTCAGAAGGGGCGTATGCAAAAATCATTCCTGTCTTAGGAAGCTGGGCATTTATCATTTTCCTTATGTTTTCCGTTGAAAGGATGCTGGCTTCGATATTTGAGTAATAGCAACAGGCTGCCCGTAACACGTAGATGCTGCCGGCGGAAAAGCCGGCACAAACAACCTGAGTGAAAAATCGGCGCATCGGCGCGATTTTTCACTCTTTGTCCCTGTTTATTAACCAGGCAAAAGCTTTTGCGGTGCGCATATCAGGATTTTTAAAATGGTTCCCTTTGTTCCATTCGAGAACACAGTCTACTCCGCTGCCTTTTAAATAATCGTAACTGCTGCGAATCACATTTCCAACCTGTGACATCAGGGGATGACGCGTCTTTTCTTCCCGGTCTCCAAGGCTGAGATAGACAGCATTTGTCCGCAGCGCGTTATTGCTCAGATACTCCGCAAAGCCCGGAAACCAAATAGACGGAGATGCAGCGGCAATACCGGTGAAAGAATCCGTCTGGCAGCCTGCCCAAAGAGCGAAGAGCCCCGCAAGCGAATAACCTCCCAAATAAACCCTGCGTCTCCCGCCAGTTTCCCGATCATCCGGAAGAAGGACATTTTTCAGCAGGAAGTCCAATGTCACGGGAGCTCCTTCGCCGAAATCTTCATCTCCGAAAACAGCCGGCGCAGGCCAGGGCGAGAGATCTTTGTTCCAGTCGTCAACTTTTACTGTTATGAGGCAGAACTCCCGGTTTCCCGTGTACTCCCGAATATAGGAGATCTCCTTCTCGATCATCTCCATGTCATGATCGTCGGCGGTCTGAATCAAAAAAATATCTGCATCAGGATTCCCATAGGTATTAGTTGTATAAGCCATGTCGTCAGTTCCCTTTCTTCCCAAATACCGCATGCCGCTGTTCGCTTCAACTTGTCCCGCAGGGATCACCGATCACCCGGCAGGCCGGAAACAAAACTTTTTTACAGCTTCGGCTGTTTTTACGGTTCCGGCCGTTTTTTACGGTTCCGGCTGCTTTTACGGCTCCGGCCGTTTTTCAATAGTGATGTATTTCACGGGGACTTCTCTGGTGAGCCATACCCCATTGACAGAGAGATAGAAGACAGCGCCATCGGCTTCCATCTGCCCTGAATCAATGCGCAGCAATGCAGGCTTTCCGTGGCGGCGCCCGACAATTCGTGCAGTTTCCATATCGGGAGAGAGATGAACGTAAAGCCGGCTCATACTCCGGATTCCCTGCTTCATAATCGACGGAACAAAGCGTTCTGCAGTGCCATGCCATAGAGTGGCCGGAGGCGATGTGACAGGCAGTTCGACATCTACAGGGATGGAATGTCCCTGATTTGCCCGAATCAGCCTCTTGTCATCGCTGAATGAGTAGCGCTTTTTATTGTTGGTCTCAACAATCTCCTCGAGCACAGCCATATCAAAGTCTGGATGTCCGGCAGCCCTGACACCCGCAATCAAATCCTGCACATCAGCCCATCCGTGTTCATCAAGGGAAATCCCGATGAGTCCCGGCTGATGGCGGAGTATTTTTGAGATAAATTTTCCCAGAATCACATTTCTTTTTCCTGCCATTATTTTTCTCCGTCACTGTAAATACTATTTATGCAAAATAAAATAAATCCTCTGAACCCGCATGCATCAGAACAAGAAGACAGCCATGATGCATCACTCAGTCAGGTATCATAACATCTCTCAAAGTTCAGGTTTCCACTGCCCCGGCATATGCCGGAACATCTCTCAAAGAACAGGCGGCATTGCTCATGTATATGTCAGAACATCTCGAAAATCATAATCCGTTCCCTTTCTTCCTCTCCCTCAAATAGATCCCGGCAGTCGACTTCATCTACAAATGTCAATTCATCCACCGTCATAAGCCATGCAAGGTATTCGTCGGAGGGGTAGTAAAAAAATAAAAGGATTTCTCTCGGAGATTCATACCGGGACTGCAGGATCTTTCCCATTGCTTTTTGAAGGATTTCAACGGAGAAAGGATTAAAAAAATAAAAGCGGTCAGCCTCCGCGGGGACAGTAAAGGTTTCCGCGCTACAGCAGCAGGCCCGGACGAGACTGCCCGAAACCGCCCGTGTCAGGTTTTCGGTCAATCCGACGAAGATTCTTTCATCGTATTCAATTCCGATGCTCCTGCACCTGGTCTGCCAGGAAAGAAAGAATCCGACCCTGCCTTTCCCGCAGCCATAGTCCAGCAGTGTATTTCTTTTTGAAACATAACCGGATGACGCGAGTCTCTCAAGCACACAATATGGTGTCGGCTCATAGGGATACCGATATTGGTCCGAGCGCGAATCATCTCTCCCTGTCGTTCTGATCTTCAGAAGTTTATCCCATTCTTTTTCTGTCATTTTGTATTTCCTGCTCGGTCCGGGGCTGATTGCGCAGTTTTCCCGGTCACGTAAAAAGGGCAGCCGGCTTTGTGACAGCCCATAATCTCAGGCAGCTGTCATTTCCCTTTTCCGCGAATCATGGTTTTTATTTACGCGAATCAGGGTTTATGTATGAATACTCTTTTTCTGTCTTCTTCCGTGATTTTGCGGATGACCCTGCATGGATTTCCCGCAGCCACCGAATCATCGGGAATATCTTTAGTCACCACACTGCCTCCGCCGATCACCACATTGTTTCCAATGTTGACTCCCGGCATCACATGAACACCGCCTCCGATCCAGACATTGTTTCCGACCGTGATCGGCCAGGCGTACTCAAGGCCCTGATTGCGTCTCTCGAAATCCACCGGGTGTCCTGCCGTGTAAAAACCGCAGCCGGGTCCTATAAAAACATTATCCCCGAAAACGGTCTTCGCGCAGTCCAGGATGACAGTGTTATGGTTTGTAAAAAAGTTGTCTCCGATTTCAATATTATAGCCGTAGTCACACCAGAAGGGGGCTGTAATAAAGCAGTTTTCTCCTGTTTTACCCAGCAGCCGCTTCATGATTTTCCGGTGGCTCTCTTCATCCAGAGGGCTCAGGCTGTTGAATTCATGACACAGAGCTTTTGCCTTCCGCCGTTCTTCAATCAGAAGCGTATCGTAATTTGCGTCGTACAGAATCCCCTTCAGCATTTTCTCTTTTTCAGTCATTATATACTCCCCTTATGTCCACGGGATTGAGACAGCTGATTCCCGTTTGGACCACATTGTTCCGATGGCACTAATCTACAGTATTAATCCGGTTGTTCCGATTTAATGCCACTGATCCGGCAGTTCCGATATGACCGAACCGATCTGACGTCATTGATTTGAAATCAGGCAAAACGGCGGAAGCGGAAACTGAATCCCACTCCCGCCGTCCCGGTATTTTATGCCTCGAAATATTTATGCCGCGGATTTCATCCGGCTTTCCAGATATTTTTTAAGTCGTACAGCTACGTTCTCCTGCAGATTTCTAAAGAAGAACTGGTAATCATAGAGATGATAAGATCCCTCCGGCAGAATGGACAGGATAGGAGGGAACTCGGCCGGGGTCACGTCCGTAACCTTCAAAGCCCCACGTCCATCTTCGATATAGCATCCGCACAGGTTCACTTCTTCTCTTTTGATCTCGCCGCTGTAGCTGGTGAAGCAGGCGCCGATGTTTTCCGACTTGTCGGCAATTGTGCCGTCTGTTTTCCAGTTCAGGGGGTTAATGGAGTAGGACTTTGTCCCTGCCGGAACGATAAAGGTTTCTTCAAGCTCAGGCGCCTCACATTCAAAGCTGACAACGGCACCGAAATCATCCTCAGATTGCGCGGGGACGATCTGAGGGTATTTTTCCACCATCTCCTGTGTGCACGGCCATCCGATTGCATACACGGCTACAAGCTGATCGGATAATTCTTCATCGCCGAAGTACTCCTGCATCAGGCGGTAGCACATATCCGCTCCCTGCGAGAAACCTGCCAGGATAATCGGTCTGCCTTCATTTTCATTCTCCAGATACCAGGCAAATGCATCAGACACATCTCTGTAGCCCAATTCCAGATAGGGTTCCCTCTCCTCAACAGTCAGGTCATAGATCTTCATAGACGACTGCCTGTAATAGGGCGCAAACATTCTCGTGCTGTCTTCATAGATGCCACGCTCCATATTGAGAGCACCGGAAAAGCTTCCTTTCGTTTCCTCGTCATCCATGGACATATTATACTCGTCCCTCATGTCCACTGTCGGGCAGACAAGGAACAAATCTGCTTCCTTGTCCTCGCCGATCCCGAAATATGCCCAGTTTTCTTCATTGGAGTAGTCGATCTTTTCCGGATCCGCGGTCTCCTCTGCAGCAGCTGCCCCGGCCGCAGTGCCGGCAGCTGTCGCCGCTGCCGCTTCTGTTCCCGCGGTTTCTGCCGCCGCTCCGGTTTCCGCGGTCTCTGCTGCCGCTTCCGTTCCGGCTGTCACTGCCGCCGTTCCGGTCTTCGCGGTTTCGGCCGGAGTGGTTTCTGCCGCTGCCGCGGTCGGCACCGCTGCTTCTGTCATCGGCGTTTCTGCTGACGGTTCCGCCGCATCCGCTTCCGCATTTGTATCTGCTTCCGATTTGGATGAGGACTTACCGCAGGCAGATGAAGCAAGTACAAGACATAAGACCATGAACCACGCTGCTGTTCTTTTCCAATATTTCATTCTCCTGTCTCCTTTCAAAAATCGTCTTTTCATTTTTCCCGACATGTCTATACACTCAGAATACAAACACGCGGGAAGAACCATGTAATAGTATTTTTAGCGATTATTTCCATGCAGAATATTTTCCATGCATATCCGTCTTTGCGGCCGCTTGCTCGCTGTTTATTCATGCTTCATTTATTATATGTACTGTCCGGCATTCAGGCAACTCAATAAGCATTTGCCTTAAAGCCTGTCAATCAATATGTTTTTGCCGCGGGGCGGTGTCAGACATCCTGTGGTTCTTCACCGTTTTCGCCTGCGCGAAAACACCTCATACACATGCGGAGCATGTGTTGACACCCTGGTGAGCGGCATGGTCGGAAAGGATGAAGAAAGATGATAAAGCGTAATGACTTTAAACTTGACTGTAATTCCCGAAATCATTCCTGCCAGATCCTCATATGCTGTATAATGGAAAGGAGAGTTCAATCCGAAAGAAAAAGATCTTATGCTGCCAGCCGATGAAAGCGCTCATCCCGATGTCAGTGGCAAAAGCCGGCCGCTGAAGACGGATGAAGAGGAGGATATATGGAAAAAAAGACTGCAGGAACAGGCAAAAAACGAGTCCGGCTCACAGCCGTCAGCACATTCCATTACTTCCGTCTGGTCTACCGCTCGGCACTCCTGCTGGCAGTTCTGGTCCTTTACATCCGCAGCAGAATTGCATCCGGCGGCAGGGTCACGGATATTCTGGAAAAGAAGCCTGCCGTTCTGGCAATCCTGTGGCTGGGTTTTGCCGTGGAAATGATCCTGCGTTTTTTTCCTTCCCGTCTGGAAAGTCCCGGCAGCCAGAAACAATTTGCCCGCAACTATATACG
>ODAI012779670.1_pt1 | contig 14134 bp, 29 predicted proteins | sample 1539321 | NCBI WGS metagenome assembly ODAI01 (sample SAMN02144231, study PRJEB22623) | gut metagenome | biome: sheep rumen | host: Ovis aries | place: New Zealand
GAGATTTATATCAAGAAACTGGTATTCCAGATTTATTATGTTGTTGGAAACGGTTTATTCTTTGGAATAGAAGTAAAAGACCCTCGGAGGAAAACCTAGTGCTATACAATTAGCACAAGGCATGAGAATTAAAAAAGCTGGAGGACATTTTATTATTGCTAAAAGTCTGCAGGACGTTAAAGATTATTTATGGAAAGAGGGGATTATATTATGACAAGAAAAGTTGGACCAGCAGATATAAGTTATTGTTCAACCAGCTGTAGAAACGAAAGATGTAAAAGAAATCTAAATTATTACAAACCACCTTTTAGATATTTTTCTTGTACACATTTTGATACAGAAAACAAAGACGAATTTCATATGACTTGCAAAAACAGATTGGAGGACCCAATAGAATGGAAGAAGAATTAAAAAGACTTAGAGCTGAAAACCATAATATGAAAGAACAATTAGAAAACTTTATACCTCGTAGACGAGTACGCAGAGTTTATAAAATGTTAGGTAATATATTAGATTTCAATAATAACTCTGATGAATACGTAAAGCCTTTAGTTGAATTTATAAATAAAATAGAAAAGGAAGGAAAAGCTGAAGCAGGACCAGAAATAAAAACCGCAATAGAACATTTGCTATCAGTAAGAGAAAGATGATTTATTTTACAAGCGACCTACACATAGGTCATAAAAACATTATTGAGTACGAAGATAGACCATGGAAAACAGTTGAAGATATGACAATAGGTATAATCAAAAATTGGAATAAAGTAGTTGGATCTAATGATGAAGTATATATCTTAGGAGATTTTGCTTTTCAAAACTCATATATGACACCTTTTCTTATAACAGATGTGTTAAGTAGACTGAATGGAAAAAAGCATTTAATAATAGGAAATCATGATACATACATAGATAAACAGTCATTTAATCCTAGATATTTTGAGGAAATGGTGCATTATAAAGAATTGAAAATAGATGGTAAGTTTATAATTTTGTCACATTATCCTATAGAAGATTGGAACGGCAAATATCATGGTTCTATTCATTTACACGGTCATACACATCGACCAGATAGTAGACCTGAAATAAACAGATATAATGTAGGATGTATGTTATACAATTATAAACCAATAACTTTGAATTATCTGTTGAAAGGAGGACAAACATAATGGCTATGTTTCCTGTATTTATAATAGGGTTTACAGCCGGAATACTTTTTTCGTGTGTGTTATACAAATATAAGCAAAGTACACCGTCTGATGTTAAACTACGTACACAAGAAAATATTATTAAGCAACAATCAAATGATTTAAAAATGTTAGAAGATTTAAACGATAGACTTTACAAAAAAATATATGAATTAGAACAAAAAATTAGAGAATAGGGAGATTGAAATTATGGAAACAAATTTAAAAATATTTTTAATAGGATTAACATTAATTTTAGTAATAGGATTAATTATATTATTTGCTGGTACAACTATTGTACCAACTGGACATATAGGAGTAATTACATTATATTCAAAAGTACAAAGTGAATATTTAGACGCTGGATTTCACTGGATAAAACCATTCGTAGAAAAAGTACATGACGTAGATATAAGAACACAGAAATACGCAAACACAGTAGAAGGAAGTGCAAAAGACCTTCAAATAGTTAACATAACAATGTCAGTAAATTACCAAATCAAACCTGAAAAAGTAACTGAGTTATATGAAAAAGTAGGGAAAGATTATGCTACTATAGTTTTAAATCCAGCATTACAATCAAGTCTTAAAGCAAGTATGGCACAATTTACTGCTGAAGAAATGATAACAAAAAGAGCAGAAGTAGCAAATACAATAACGAAAGAATTAAACGATAACCTTGCTAATTACTTTTTAATTAGTGCCGTAAATTTGGAAAATATAGACTTCACAGAAGAATATAATAAAGCAATTGAAGCAAAAACTACCAATCAGCAAAATGCAGAAGCCGAAAAAGCTAAACTAGAAATAACTAAAGTTCAAAATGAACAAAAAATAAATACAGCAGAAGCCGAAGCAAAAATAAGAGAACTTCAATCACAATCTGTTACAGATAAATCATTAGAGCAATTAAAGTTAGAAATACAAAGAGAAATGATACAAAAATGGAATGGTCAATTTCCTACAACTATGTTAGGAGATAATCCTAATATGTTATTTAATCTTAATAATTAAGGAGTAAATCATGAAAGATAAAATTGCAAACTCAATAGCAATGTGTCAAATGTCCATAAATGAATTACAACACATAAAAGAAAGCTTAAAAGATTCTTTTGATGAAAATATAAAATTAACAATTGAATCAAAACGTGCTATATGGACAGATATATTCACACAACGAGATAAATTCACATTGTCTAAACACACAATGAATTTAATATTAGACGAAGCTATCCAAAAACAACGTAATAGAATAAATAAACTTATTGATATGGAAATAGAAAAAGAACTAGAAAAAAGATTAAAATAATAAGAGGAGGATATAATGGCTACCCGTAATGATACATATAATAAAATAGAAAACATTGTAATGGAAAAAGTATTTGCATTGGAAGATGAAAATGCAAAATTAAAAAATGATTTAGCATTAGCACAAGCTAAATTAGAAGTTTATGAAAGACTAGCCAGTATATCTGATTCAAAAAATACTTTAGGTTTTGGTCCACCAATAAAATAATCACAAAGGAGGTAGCAGATAATGATGATACTTAAGGATGATGAAGATAACACACTTGAAATATCATACAAAGATACAATTTCGGAATTAGAATGTGAAAAAATCATGTATTTAGCAGAATTACCAACAATTATTTGTAATAATAAACAATTAGCAAAACAAATACAGGAAGAAACCAATTTATTCGTAAATAATCTTAGTAAAAAATTATTAAAAAATAATAGCTAGGAGGTAATCTATCATGAGGAAATGTACTGGTACTGGATATGACTGGGACCATTGTAGAGTAGAAAAAATGGGATGTCCAGGCTGTAAACACTATGAGAAAAAGGAGGAAATTAACCATGAGTCGAAAATTAGCAAGCATTCAAACAATAAAAGCAATAAAACCGATTGAAGGTGCGGATCGAATAGAAACTGTTCAGGTTTTAAATTGGGATTGTGTAGCCAAAAAAGGAGAATATACAGTTGGAGATAAAGTTATTTATTTTGAAATAGATAGTTTACTACCTGATATACCAGCTTTTGAATTTTTGAGAGGGTCTTCTTGGTCACAAAAATTAAACAAATATAAAATTTCAACACATAAATTCAAAAATCAAATTTCACAAGGACTTGTAATACCTTACGATCAATTAAAAGATTTAATGATTCAAATTAATGGAGAGATAAGTTTTACACTTGATTATCCAGAAGGTGAAGATTTGACCGAATTATTAAAAATAGAAAAATATGAACCACCGGTATCTAATGGTGCTCTTGGTGAAATTATTCATCATGAATGGTATATACCAAAAACAGACGAAGAAAGAATCCAAGTATGTGCAGAAGAAGTTTTACCGATATACATGAGCAGTGAACAAAATGATTGGTATAGTTCGGTTAAACTCGATGGTACTTCTTGCACAGTGGGATTATTTGATGACGCATTTTTGATTGGAGGACGAAATCAATTTTACAAAGACGAAAATATGTATACTAGCACCGTTAATAAGTATTTTACAAATGGAGCAAAAGAAAAATTTGAAACTTATAAAGCTATAAATGGTGTATACGTAGCTTTCCAAGGAGAATTGTGTGGTCCTGGAATACAATCTAATAAGTTAGGATTAAAGGAAAAAGAATGGTTTGTGTTTAATGCTTTTGTAAGTAAGACAGGAAAAAATGGAAGTTATACTAAATGTGATTTATTATATATGCTAAAATTATGTGAAGAATTTGGATTAAAACATGTGCCATTAATTGATTTTGAAGATAAATTTGATTTTAAAACTACTACAAATATAGATGAAACGGTTGAAAATTTGTTAAAATATGCAGACCAAATTAAGTATAGAAAATATTTTAATGAGGCTTCTCCAAATCAAATTGCAGAAGGAGTTGTATTTAGAACAGAAGAAATGACTCATTCTTTTAAAGTGATATCTAATAAATTTTTATTGAAAGGTGGAGAGTAAATGGATATACATGTATATTTACATCGAACCAAAAAGAAACAATTTGAAGTAGCAGATATGTTTATAGCAAGTGTAGACTTAGATAAATTACCAGAAGATAAAAAGGAAGATGTCGATTTCATAAACGAAGGCTTCAAGAATGATTGCCAAAAACGTGCTCGTAATATGGAATGTGTTAGAAAATATGGGACAGGGTATATATCTTTTATGCGACCACAATTTGAGGGAGACGAAAAAGATAACGGTAATGAAAAAATATATTTTGATAACAAAGAAATGTTATTTATGAAAAGAAAGCCAAAACGTACTAGAAAGAAAAAGGAGACTATAGATGAAGAAAAGAAATAGAATTATAGGCGTTGACTTTGACGGAACTCTAGCAACAATAGTTCGTCCTTATCCTAAAATAGGAAAACCTATCCAAGAAGTTATAAACTATATATTAGAAGAACAACGAAAAGGTGCTTATTTAGTCTTAGTAACTATGCGTGAAGGTGTCGCATTAGAAAATGCGTTAATGTGGTGTGAAGATCGTGGTATAAAATTTGACGCAGTGAACGATAATCTTCCTCACATGAAAGAATGGTTTGGTAATAATCCACGTAAAGTATTTTGTAATGAATATTTAGACGATAATAATTTTGGCGGAATAGAATTTATAAAAGAAGAAATAGCAAGAATGAAAGGAGTATAACTATGGTATATTGTTTTGGTACTGTATGTTGGGGCGGATATTTAGAAAGATATATAGACATATTTGTGACAAATTATATTACTATTTTCAGAGGTTTATTAAGTACAGGAGTAAATTATGAAGATATCGCAGATCCTCGTATTGTGTATGTTGCAGGCGAAGATACTCCAGGACCAGTCACAGAAGCTGTTGCAAAAAAATTATGGAAGATAACTGGTAAAAAACTCACACTTATTTGCGACAAACACAAATATTCACCAGATACAATTATGTATTCTACTAGAAATCGACTAAGAGTAGAAACAAAAAAAGCATATCCTAATGAACCTAAAGTATATTTTTATTTTCCGATTGATGATAACGTAAGACCAGAAGCGGTTACTGAATTATATAAATTAGCTCATACACCAGAGCCAAGTGCATGTTTATTCAAATTCATGGTGCAAGAAGGAGACTTACATTACAGCGCTGGTACAAGACCTATATGCTCATGGAAAGACATACATCCAGAAGATTGGGGTGGTTATTGTGCTTATAATATCTTAAATGAAGAGGCATGTCCTTTGTACCCTGAAATTGCTATACCAAACGTAGCGTTTTATGTTGAATTATATAAAGCTGGATATAAAGAATATCAAAGTAATCATATATGTATAGACCATTTACGTCATAAAGATAGTCATCATTTTAAAACTAAAGATACAGAAATGACTAATCACATCAAAGAATATTTACTAGAAATGAAAGAAGAATTAAAGAAAAAGGGGTATAAATAAAAATGAATATAAGTGAAATAGCAACGATAATGCGCTATATTCATATAATGAGTGGATTTGCACTTATTTTATTTGGAATATATATACTATATAATAAAATAATATATCCGTTATTAGTAGTAAAAACTACTATTGATGTAGAAAAAAATCCAAAATGGATAGTGTCTAAGTTACAAGAAAATTATTATGGTTTTAAAGACATGGATATTATTTTAGTGGATAGTCCTTTTGGTTTATTACCAAGATTTAGAATAGATAAGCAGAAAAATAACAAACTTCAACTTTTGGTTTCAAAAGATATTTCTACTCATGATATAGAAAATATAGCATGCATTGCGTTGGCAGGTAAAATAAGAATTAAATACGGACTATGGTTTCCTGATAAACCTGCTCATTGGCTATCTGTTTTAAATTTCATGTTAGACGGGGGAGAAATAAGAGTTAAAGAAATGACATGGGAAGATAAAACAAAAAATCAACCAAATAGACAAGAAACCAATTGACTTATTCGCTAAAACATAGTATAATATATGTGAAGAAAAGGAGTAAAGATGAAAGATTTATCAGAGTACAGAGCACTTAATAAAGCGAGTTTATATAGAGAATTTAAAGAAAAATACAATCATCCTAATATGCAAATAACTTCATATAGACGTGTATTGTATGGTGAAAGTACTTATTTAGGAAAAGGTCGCTCACCGTACATAGCAGATATGTTTCAATTTTTCAGTGATAAACTTCATAAACCATTTCTGAATATAGCATATGATCTATTAGATTCTGAATTTTTTGGAAAGAAAAACACGCTCTTAGATGTATTGGTAGCTGAGAAAAAAATACCAGAAGACCAAGTTAAAGATTTATTAGGAGATAGTGCAGAAGCACTGAATAATATACGATTATGTGATTTAAATGAAGATAATAAACGTATATATGAAAAAATAAGCGAGGAGGTGTAAGTATGAAAACCCAGACAATAAACAAAAAACAAATTATAAATGCGTACAATAATGGTCAATCACTAAATGCTATTGCTAAAGAGTTTCATACTTATGCCACTTCTATCAAACGTATATTAGAAAAAGAAAATGTTGAGTTACGACATGATAGCAAACGTGCCGGACAATTATATGTAAAAGATGGCGAAAAGCTAATCGAATGGGCAAAAGCTCAAAAAAGATTAGTAACTAAAACAGAATTAGCACACGTGATAGGAAGAAAAAAATTATCACCGTCTTACTTTGAAAAATATCCAGAATTAGGACGATATGTGACTACACGTGAACAAAGTGAGCTTCAAATATACAGTCAAAAATTATACGATTGGTTACAAAAAACAGGTATTCAATACAAGCCTAATGATAGAACTAAAATAAATATGAGTGTAACTGCCTTGTTATTAGGAGAATATGAAGGACTTGCCTTACAAATTCATATAAAACCTAAATGTATAAGTAAAAAACAATACGAAGAACGTGTGAAGGCAAAAGTACGCAAGGCTGGTAAATCAGGAATATTTATAATATGGTTAAACAAAGACCATTTTGAAAACCTTGATAGTACTATAGGATTACTAAATGCATTCAAAAAATAGGAGGAAAGCGACGTGGCAAAAGCAAGTGTGGTATTTAGCAAAGATAATGAATATTATACACCTAAGTATGTAGTAGACTTTTTTTACCCAAACGGATTTGATTATGATCCTGCTACTTGTGAAGGAAAAGCAAAAGAATTTGGAGTCAAGCATTATGATACAATTGAAACAGACGGACTAGCACAAGATTGGACTCCTTATGATAGAATATGGATAAATCCTCCATTTACAGATAAACACAAATTTTTAGCAAAAGCGGTTGAAACGTACAAAAAAGCTCATAATACTATATACGTATTATTTCCAATTGAATTTTTAACTACTGCTAGATTTCATGACTTGGATTGTCATTGTAAACTATTCATACCTAGAGGTAGAATCAATTTTGAGAGTGGGTTAGGCAAAGAAGGGAAGAGTCCTGCGTTTGGCAGTGTAGTAATAAAATTAGCAGATGAAGATACAGTTGAATATATAGATTTAAAAGATTCAAGTAAAAATGTAGATGATTATATAAATATAGAAACTGTAACGGGGCATGTGAATGGCACTACTATTACACCAAAAAAGCCTTGGTACAGATAGGAGAGAAAGTATGTTAGCATATCAATGTGAAAATTGTAAAAAATTTATTTTATGGGGAAGTGTAAATGAACACAATCAACATTTTTGTGATGAAAAATGCTATGAAAAATATTGTGAAAGAAATGGTTACACACCCGATAAAAATAAATTATATAAAATAAAATCAGTATTTAATTAATCCGGGCTTAGCGCAGTTGGTAGCGCGCATGGTTTGGGTCCATGAAGTCGGGAGTTCAAATCTCTCAGCTCGGACCAATGATATTCAAGAATATTCCTTGCGGTTGATATTCTAGTAATGGGAATATTATAACGTGGCAAGGCACAAAAGTTAGCAAAGAGGTGAAAGAACAGTGGCTCTAGACGGTGGGCCTACCTAATCCATAACGAACCCAAAACTCCGTAAAATGGGATGAGTAGCAGGTGCTAACAATACCGTATGTGGTAGAAAACTGTTCCTAGGGTCTTGAATATCTATTATATATAATATAGCGGGGTGGAGCAGTTGGCAGCTCGTCGGGCCCATAACCCGAAGGTCACAGGTTCAAGTCCTGTCCCCGCAACCAAAATAAAAAAGGAATAATTAAATTAATATGTGGAAAGAATGTAAAATATGTCCTTCTTATTTAGTATCTACTGAAGGGGAAGTAAAACATAAAAAAACAAATAGAATATTGAAACCAAAAATTGATAAAAACGGTTATTTGTGTGTAGGATTATCAATGGGTGAAAGAGGAAAAAGAAAAATGGCAATGGTGCATAGATTAGTAGCAGACGCATATGTCCCAAATCCTTACAATAAACCTAATGTACTTCATTTAGATAAAGACAAAACTCATAATAAATACACTAACCTAATGTGGGCAACAGAACAAGAAACTACTGATTATGCGAAAAAATATGGTGAAAGGAAATCTGATTATGGTAGTACATCAATTAACGCCAAACTAACAGATTTTCAAATATTATATTGCAGAATGATCTATACACCTAGAGATAAACAATACGGCTGTACCGCATTAGCAAAACAATTCAACGTATCAAAATCAACTATGTTTTACATTTTGAATAATATGACATATAAATCACCAAGTAGTGTTAAATAGTCCCTTGTCGTCTAATGGTAGGACACAAGATTTTGATTCTTGGTATGGTAGTTCGAATCTATCCGAGGGAGCCATTTATATAATAAAATTTGTACAATAGGTACAATAGAAAGGAGTCACATTATGGACCAAGAAGGTAACAAACCAGCCAACGCTGGAAAACCATGGACAGAGGATGAAATTTTTTTAGTAGCGAGTCATGTCCCTAATTGGCGTAATGCTAATTATTTAGCAGAAATATTAGAAAGAACACCTCATGCTATACAATATATGTGGTGTAAAATATATTTGCCAGTTAAAAAACTAAAAGAATTCGCTAGTAATGATACTAAAAATGAGCAGTATGCTAAAATATTAAACGCCAGAAGAAAAGCTCAAATATGTATTAGAGGTAAATAATTTTAATAAAGGAGACGGAAATTACTGTGTATTTTATAACAACTATAGATTCTAAAGATAATGATATGAGATGTGTAGGTTATTATTCGACATTTGAAAAAGCAGAAGAAGCGGTCTTAGATAACGCTTGTGATATATGGGAGACTTGTTATGACTATGCTGTTATAGAGAATGTCGAAGAAGGATTATATCAATATGATCAAAATGCCGTATGGTATCAATGGGACGATTTAAATGAAGAATATAAAAGAATAGAAGAACGACCTGAAAAATACAAAAATCAAATAGGATTTGGAATAGGTTAAAGGAGGACATATGGCAAACAAAGGAGCTGTCTTCTAGGGCATTGTGCCTAAGGAGGCGATATAATGAGCAGAAGTTACAAAAAATTCCCTATCTCAAGGATGGTTTTATGGGGAAGGTCTATGAAAAAAGGAAAACAAGTATCTAATCGTAAAATCAGACGTAAACTCAAAAATCCTAATCTTGAAATCAGCAATGGAAGTCACTATAAATCTTTAGGATTAGATAGTTGGGAACTATGGGAATTCAAATTCTTAGAAACCAAACAAGACGCAATAGATCAATGGGAAACAGACCAAAAATTAATAGCTAATGATATTCAATCTTGGAGAACTATGCGTGATTGGAGTTTAAGCGATCAATTAAATGATTGGGCTAAATTCCATCAAAGAAAATAAGGGGTGTGGTTAGCCCCTTCATATGACGAGATGGCTGAGTGGTTTAAAGCACCTGTCTACTAAACAGGCAGTCAGAGATGACTCGTAGGTTCAAATCCTACTCTCGTCGCCATTGGAAGGAAAACCATAAACCCTTGGAGAAGATTACTGCTAATCCGCCTAAGTAAAAGTAGAGGGGAAAGCGGCGACAGCAGGTCCCTTGTGTCGTTAACAAAAGGGAGATATTTTAAGGTGCTATTAGACCAGTTATACTGGATATATTGAAGAATCGGCTAAAGTTAAATGGGTATTCGGAGCCTACAGCCTTAAAATTTAGTGTGGTTAGTAGCAAGACGTCACATTAACAACTCGAGAATAACCCTCGTGACGCACATGGTATATGGTAGCTCCATATAGAATACGGGCTAAAACATATTCTCTTTTTTCACTCAGGTATGTTTTTGATGGCTGGTGTCGTAACAACGGTCCCGTACGAAGGCACGCAGTGTGACGTTTACCGCAAACGCATTTATTATCCTCCTTTCTAAATAGGATATATAAAAAATTGCGGGCGTTGCAGTCGGGGATATAAAGTAAACCCCGACATACTCCTATATTATTAAAAAAAATAACAAGAAAGGAGAAAAAAGTATGGATGTATTAAATCTTATTTCTAAATACCTATTAGTAGTGTTATTAGTACTTCAAATTGGAATCATGATTTACTTGTTTTATATCAATCATAAAAGATTTGAAGCTGACAAAAAATTTTGGGAAAATCTAGACGAAGATATTGAATTGACAAAGCAGGCGTTTCAACAACATTTAAGCAGGTTAGACGAATATTCAGAGAAGGTATCTGAAAATGAACAAACAAAAAATCAAGAATAATATACCCGGTGTTGTGTTTTCGCAAAAAGAAAAACAAAAAACTAAGAGTGAATTACTGTCTCAATACGATAAACGAATAAATGATATGTTACATCGAATTGAATTCACAAATGCGACACCAGCCCAAGCCTACAAAATGTATATGAAATTGCAAGGTTTTCTTAGGAAAAGAAGAGCAGTAAAACCTACTTCTGGTAAGATTTATGTGCCTCGTACTGAAACAGGTAATTACATAATAAACGGTGAAGTGACAAAAAGAAAAAGGAGTTAGTAAATGGAAATCGATAAAGAAATAAAAGACGAAATAGACAGCTTGTCTAATATAATAGTAAACGAACTATGTATTAAGAAAACTGTTTTTGCTAATATTCAAATTGAAGAAGAATATTCACAGTATGATGTATTATTTTCTTATGATTTTGGCAATATAGGTATACATCAACGAGGCTTGAAAAGTAATGATTTATTAATAGGTATTATTGGTATAGGATGTTATGGTTTCAGTATCATTATACCAGATACTGATCCTAGATATTATGCGGAAAAATTAGGAATCCATAGTAATTATCTATCTTTTTTGTTTAATTCTATACGAAAAAAATTAAGAGAAAAAAGTCAAGAAAACAATTGACTTTTTTCTTTTCGTATGATATATTATGAACATAAATAGAAAGAGTAAGTCGTTTACAGGATTAAACGCAATAACAATAAAATAATAACAATTCTATCATTTTATATAATCCTGTAGACCTGCGAAGGTCTATTTTTAATTTAATAGAAAGGAGGAGCTTGAATGAAACTTTGGATTTATGGTAAAGTAATGTCAGGAAAAACTACATTTGCTTCACAATTTGAAGACGCTTATATTATATCAACAGATGGAAATGCAGAATATACATTTGAACCAGACAAAATATTAAGAGTAAGAGACTATAAAGAACTAAATAATGCTATTACTAAATTAAAAACTATAAAACCTAATTGGGTAATAGTAGATACAACCTCTTATTTAATTGATTATTTGAGATTCTATTGGTGTGATAAAAACGGTGTAGAACACGAAAGCGAAATAGCGTATAAAGGATATACTATGTTAAGAAGTTTTTTATGGGAAAGTATATTCACAATTGCAAACAGTTTTGACAATGTAATGTTCATCTCACATGAACAAGAAATAATCGAAAAGAATAAATTTGGTAGGGAAATTTCTAAATTCCAACCTGTCTTCGAAGATAAACTTAGAGATCAAATGTCAGGACTTATGGGCATAATAGCTAGAACTGTTAAGTCTATAAGCGAAGATGGTACTGCTAAATATGAATTACACATTTCAAATTCAGATGACGAATTCGGTGGTTCTAGATTAGCAATTAAAAAAACTGCTATACCATTAACCAAAAAAGATTTTGATGAAAACTTCATAGTATCAGCTTCGAAATTTGATGGAGCAAAAATTATTTCTGGAGAAATGACGAAAGAAGACGCTTATAAAACAAAGCTTGAAGAAAAAGCAGAAGAAAAAGTAGAAGAAAAGCCTAAAAGAAAATCTGTAATAGGTTAATAAAAAGGAGATAGTTACGTGAGAATAATATTAGGTGTTATAATCGGATATATAATAATAGGTATAATATTCGGAATACGTATGTATTTGTTATTATTAAAAGAGAATGATTTGCCAGAAAAAATGTCAAATATTGTTTTACTTTTTTCAGTATGCATTATATGTTGGATTATATTCACACCATTTATTCCTTATACTATCTATAAACATATAAAAAGGAGGAAAAAATAATGGATAATGAAGATCTAAAAGAGCTAAATGATATATTTAAAAATATGGGTGGTGTAGACAAAGTAGAAGACTACACAAACAATTTTGACAGATTACCAGATGGAGAATATATTGGAGAAATCGAAAAAGTTTCAACAAAAAATTCAAAGAAAACTGGTAGACCAATGATGGAAATGATTATTGCAGTTGAAGACGGAAAGAAAGAATATCATTACTTAATGTTAGCTGGTAAAGATTTAAAAGCTACACAAACTGCTATCGCAAGAACTATAACTCAATTAAAAAAATTAGGAGTTACTGGTACAGATGTAGGAGATTTCGTATCTGGTGCAGAAAGCTTAGTAGGAACTAAAGTTAACATGAGAATTGAAACTAATGGAGAATTTAGAAATATAGATTTAACTCTTGCTTAATATATAAAAAGATAGTACTGATAAAATAATATCAGTACTATTTTTATTTAAGACGCACATTTCTGTTCACTTTTGCATTGTTTTTTATGAGAATTAATATTAACTTTACATAATTAAGTCGTTAAGTTGCTGATAAATCAATAAAATATACAAAATGGCTGTATAAGCCTCTAAAATGCGTTTACAGCCATTTTATGTTTTAAGAATAAAGTTATATAGTTCGAAGTAATTAAACTAATTCTGAGCGATTTTGAGCGGTCATTTTTAATAACTTCTTGCTAAAATTGCTTGGATGTCAATTTCTGTATTTAACGAGCAAGTACGAAACACATAAATTGGTTGGTCATTCGAATCACGTGTGAAAGACGTACATACTCCCATTGTACCATCATTATCAAAAACTATGAAACCAACATCTACATAACCAGATATAGCAGTTATATTTGTTGCGTCTGTAATTGTAGTGGTACTTCCAATTGTTCTCGATAAAGTTGTACTTACTGTTCCTACGTCATTATTCATAAATGTTACCTCCTTTTGCAATTTTAGTCATTCTATAAATTGTACTTGTGTCAGTTTGTGTATTTACACTTGTTATTATGTAAACATGCCCATTCATGTCTGTTATTATAAATCCTATTCCAATAGTTCCTGAAACAATAGTTATATCTGAGTTGTTTACTGTACTTGTAGTTTTTAAATTCAATGCAGTATAACCTATTCCATTTCTATCTGCATCAGTAGAATATACGGCTCTTAAATTTATAGTACTAGTTGTAGTTATAACAGTCGTAGTTGGGTCATATTTATTCATTACCCTATTAACGTCTCCATCCCAATATTGGAATCTCATTCCTGTTGGAGCTGGGTCCGCAGTAATAGTTACAGAAGAACCATTTTCGTAAAATCCTTCTGTTAAACCTGTTGTGTCTATTGTTCCATTGGTTAAACTCAATTTGTAGTAAGTGTTATATGTAGCAGTTATTTCTGTATTTGCTCCTGGCATTTTTATGAATTGTGGTTCATTTGCTGTACCAGGAGTTAGCACGTTAAA
>ODAI012842949.1_pt1 | contig 14134 bp, 8 predicted proteins | sample 1539321 | NCBI WGS metagenome assembly ODAI01 (sample SAMN02144231, study PRJEB22623) | gut metagenome | biome: sheep rumen | host: Ovis aries | place: New Zealand
TCTTAGGCATGATCACGCTCATGCCCTTCCTCGTCATCTTCTCGTCGGCAATGGGCATCGTCGGGGCCTACTTCACGGCCTACGGCATGCACATCATTCCGGCCGACGACCTGACGTTAGGACTGCAGCACTCGTTTATTCCCTGGTTTATGTGGATGTCGATCATCAAGAGTATCTTCTTCGCCTTCATCATCACCTCGGTGCCGGCCTTCTTCGGCTACACCGTTGAGGGAGGCTCCGTCAACGTGGGCAAGGCGTCGACCGACGCCGTCGTCTCGTCGAGCGTCCTCATCCTCTTTTCTGATGTGTTTTTAACACAATTACTCTCATAACCCCCTTCAGCGCCGCCGTACCTTTCACCTCGCCGCAAGGCCCGAAAACAACTGATAAAAACCGCCGAAAACTGGTTTTCTGCGCAATGGAAACCGACAAAATGAGAAATCAAAAAGACAAAATGACAAATAATTATCTCGTAAAATTAAGTAATTTTGTCAAATTTTACCTATCTTTGTAGCCGCTTACGTGTGTAAGGCATTATTAATTGTAAACAATAAAAGAAAAATAATAATGAAGTTTAAGCAACTGATCACATCTGCAAGCATGCAGTCCGTGCGAAACGTACTGGCTGCGCTTCTGCTGTTCGCCACTACGACGACAGCATCGGCCCAGGCCGTCGAAGCAGACACGCTCGAGGTGAGGTTCCGACTCGGTCTGAGCGACCTCGACCTGTCATTCGGCGACAACGAGCGACGTATCAACGAATTCGTGGCAAGCGTGAAGCAGCACTTCGCCAACGCCCCGAAAAACATTCTCAAGATGGACATCTACGGCGGTGCATCACCAGAAGGCCCCAACGAGCTGAACCGCCGACTCGGCGAGCAGCGAGGCATCGCACTGAAGGAAGTCCTGATGAAAAGGCTCAGCGGCATCATCGACCAGATCACCGTCATCAACCAGGGTGCACGCTGGGGCGGACTCTACAGCATGATTGAAAAGAGCAACGAGCCTTGGAAGTACGACGTACTCGAAGTGCTCACCAAGACGCCCGAGAACGACGGCTGGCAGGTGGACCCCCGCGAGCAGAAGCTCCGCAAGATGAAGAAGGGAACGGTCTGGAACCAGTTGCTGGCCAAGTACCTGCCGACGCTCCGCTCGTCAGGCTCAGCCGTCGTCGCACCGATGAGCGACTTCGAGAAAAAGCTCGCCGGCATTGACGACCGCGGCTACTGCGACACCCTCGTCATCCGCGACACCGTCATCTACCTGCCCGAGCCCTGCCCCGCCTACGAGGAGCCCATCGACAGCGACTGGGTATGGGCACTGAAGACCAACTTCCTGCTCTGGGGCCTGGCAGCTCCCAACGGACAGATTGAGTTCCCGCTCGGGCGCAGCAACCGCTGGAGTATCGAGGGCGAGGTGTTCTGGCCCTGGTTCATCTGGAGCCATAACGTTCACGCCCAACAGTGCGGCAACATCGGCCTCGAGCTGCGCTACTGGCTCGGCGACCGCAAGAAGCACCACACCCTCGACGGATGGCACATCGGACTGGGAGCCGCTGCTGGCTACTACGACTTCGAGTGGCGCAAGCACAAGGGCTATCAGGGTGAATACCTTAATATATATTGTAACATCGGCTACCAGCACCGCTGGGGCAAGCGCAAGCAGTGGGCCGTCGACGGCGGACTCGCCATCGGATGGATTCCCACCAAGTATCGCGAGTACCTCGGCAGCAGCATCTTCCCCGAAGGACATGAGGAAGACCACGACGGGCACCTGATGTGGCAGAAGACGTCGTCGAAGAACTTCTTCGCCGCAACCCATGCCAACATCTCGCTCGCCTACATGTTCCACACCAAGAGCAAGAAGAAGACCGAGACCATCACCGAGGCTCCCGAGCCCATAGCCCCCGTCAACTATGCTGCGACCCCGTCGCAGTCAGACGAGAAGGCTGCCAAGGCTGCCGCCAAGGAGAAGGCCAAGGCCGACAAGGCCGCCGCCAAGCGCGCTGCCCAGGAGGCTAAGGATGCCGAGAAGGCCGAAAAGGCTGCCGCCAAGGCTGCTAAGGAGGCGGAGAAGGAGAAGGCTGCCGCCGACAAGGCTGCTGAAAAGGCCGCTAAGGAGGCCGCCAAGGAGAAGGCTGCCGCCGACAAGGCTGCTGAAAAGGCCGCTAAGGAGGCCGCCAAGGAGGCCGCCAAGGAGAAGGCTGCCGCCGACAAGGCTGCTGAAAAGGCCGCTAAGGAGGCCGCCAAGGAGAAGGCTGCCGCCGACAAGGCTGCTGCCAAGGAGGCTGAGAAAGCCGCCAAGGCACGCGCCAAGGCTGAGATAGAAGCTGAGAAGGCCGCCAAGAAGGCTGCCAAGGCCAACTAACGTTGAACGCACTTAATTCGAACGCAAGATGAAAACAAGCACGACATACATCAATCGCATCAAGAGGGCGCTGCCCGCCATGGCAGCCGCCACGCTGGCACTGCTGACGACGACCAGCTGCGAGCGCCGCGAACTATACGTCTACCAGGACTACTTCAAGCAAGTGTTGCTGGACATCGACTGGCGCAACTACGACCGCGACAAGTACCTCTATCCACACACGCCAGACCCCGACGGTATGACCGTCTGGTTCTACCCAGCCAACGGCGGCAAGGCCGACCACTACACCACGGCTCAGGTAAACCGCTACGAGACTTACCTCTCGAAGGGCGACTACGAGGCTGTCGTCATCGACTACTCGCCCGCTGAGTACGGCAAACAGGAGTTCATCGGCATGGACTATGCCAACTCCGCCAAGGTGCAGGCTACTCCGTCGGCCTACCAGCCTACCGACGACAACGACCTCTACGGAAAGCCCGCATTCGCCAAGGAGCTCCTGAGGCAGCAGCCCAACGGACTATGGACCGTGGCCAACCAGCCCGAGGAGATGGCCAGCGACACCGCCCAGATGCACATCATCTCGGGTGAGTACGACCACTACATCCCCTACGACGAGCGCGACTCCTACCAGACGACGCTGATTCAGCAGGTGTTCAAGATGAACCCGCTCATCGTTCCCTGGCGCATGCGCGTACGTATTCCTATTAAGGGTATCTACTATCTCTACGAGATAAAAAGCACCATCGCCGGCATGGCCGACGGATTCTTCCTCGCCGAGAACCACACCTCGGACGACCCCTGCATCATGCAGATCGACGACTGGGAGGTATTCGTCACAGGCGACAACGTGGGCTACATCGCCGCCACCTTCTGGACCTGGGGCATGCGCGATGCCCTGTGGAAGGACTACGACGGCATCAAGCAGCGCCAGAACTGGATTATCAACCAGGCTACGCCGGAGCCGTTCTTCGTCAACGCACCGAAGGACGAGGTGCGACTCAACCTCGCCATCAAGCTGCGCGACCGCAAGACCGTCTGCCACTTCCACATCGACTGCGGCAACGTCGTTGAGGTCTACGGAAACATTGATGCCAACATCATCGGCAATGCCAACTCGCTCAGCGTCGACCTGCGCAAGGTGCTCACGGGCGACGAGATTCCCGAACTGCCCTATGCCGAAGGCGTCAACGGCTTGGACTTCGGCGGCGTGGTCATCCCCTGGAAGGACGGCGAAAAGGTCCATGTCGGCTTCTAAAGCCTGACGCAATGCAAACGCAATGATATAGGAAACATTTTAATCACTTATTTTTTAATTAATTCTTTTTTATTCACCAAATTATTAACAGTATGAAAAAGTTGTTTATTTTCGCAGCAGCCGCAGCTATGTTTACTGCCTGCTCAGAGACTGACGTTCTGGAGAATGCTGTAGCCAACCAGCAGACTTCGGAGCAAGGTGGCGTGAAGTTCGACGTCTATACGTCGCGCGCCGTGACCCGTGGCGGTACACCTAACGACATCACCAACGACAACATTGGTAAGATTGGTTTCGGTGTGTTCGCTTACTACACCGCAGGGGATGTCTACAGCACCTCTGCTACGCCTAACTTCATGTATAACCAGAAGGTGTGGACTGGTGATTCTCCTGCCACAACAGAAACAATCTGGAAGTACGAGCCCGTGAAGTACTGGCCCAATGAGTTCGGTGATGCTGCCATCTCCGACGAAATTGACAAGGTTACATTCTTCTCATACGCTCCTTGGACGGAAGTGGAGCCCACCACCGGTGAGATCGTTCCGCAGGCAAAGCCCGCTACCTTTAAAGGTACCGATGCCGATTGGCTGGAGCATGAGCAGAAGAAGAACATCATCAGCGTCAACAAGAACACCGCTACTGGCGACCCCATCGTCAAGTACGTAGTTGACACCGACCCTGCTACTTCTGTTGACCTCCTCTGGGGTGTGGCCGCTCAGACCGCTCCTGCTAACTACACGCCGATTGATGGTGTAGAAGGTTCCAAGAAGAAAAATCAGGACGTAACAGTAACTCCCGGTCTGCCTTTCATCGACCTGGTGAAGCCCAACAATCCTGTTAGCGACAAGCTCGTCTTCAACCTGAAGCACGCTCTGGCTAAGGTGAGAGTCACCATCGACTACATCGCCGACCAGAAGACTCCCGCTGAAGGAACTGGTGAATCTACACTTGAAGATGACAAGACCGACATCATCAACGCCGACGAGACCCGCATCTGGGTACGTCAGTTCAACATCGATGGTTGGGCAGGCGAAGGTGCGCTGAACCTGAACAACACCGACGCAGGTCCTGGTGTGCCCCTCTGGAAAGACATCGACGGTGTGAAGGACATCAACTTCACCGATGTTGTCTATCAGGACGGTCTGAAGGACGGTGCTGAGGGATCTGGCAAGATTGACAAGGGCGAGACCCTCCAGGGCCTGAACCCCGCCATCATCGAGGATGCTGCACTGAACCCCATTGAAAACACCAAAATTACAAAGTTCGGCCGCAAGAACCCCGGCGTAGGTGCTATGACTGAAAAAGTTGTAGAGGCACCTGAACTTAAAGATGCAGCTTCTACCGTTCAAAGCGCAGCTGGTCTTACAGCTGGTAAGGGTGCCGTAGGTACAACGCTGCTCTTCGGTGGCGATCCCGCAGTAAACGGCGGTTATTTCTATGTCATTCCTCGTAACGGTAATGAAGATGTCAACGTGAAGATTGTCTACGACGTGGAGACCATCGACCCGAACCTGGCAGGCGTTATGTCTGACGGCGTGACCAAGGGTACCAGCACCGAGAACGTTATCTCCAAGTACGCTATCTTCGGTGAGGGCGTAGACTTCGAGCCTGGCAAGCAGTACGACATCCACATCCACCTCGGTATGACCAGCGTCAAGATTGTCGCTGAGGTTCAGCCTTGGGTTGAGAACGGCGAGACCACCGTTAACCTGCCTGACAACCAGAATCCTGACGAGGCTACTGCTGGCGAATTTGTGCCTGCAGCAGGTTCAGTTTACAACTTCCAGTCGTTCTTCGACAAGGACGCTGGGCTGGCTGTTGACAATGGTAAAGTAGAGACCACTGGCAACTTCAAGGGTAGCTACGTAGAAGTTAAGGTTACAGAATCAACAGTTGACGCTTACAAAGATCAGATATTCTTCGTTCCCGCTACTGCAAAGACTGATGGTACTACCAAGACTCAGCTATACACCTATAATGAAAGTGGCAAGATTCTGGAGGCAACTGGCATTTGGGTAACTATCGGCGAAGGTGAACTGAGTCTTAATATGCTGATAAAGGCAATGAAGAATGCTAAAGAATATAATTACGAACCCGCTTACGCGTATAATGGAGAATTTGAATTCGAAGCACCGAACACTCTGAACTACACAATTGCAAAGACAACATTATCAGATGGTAAAGAAATCATGTATGACTTTGCTCGCATTCTCGGTGCTCTGTATCGTGGTAACGCAACTGATCCGGACGTTACTGTCGACAAAATTGAGTACAAAGGCACAACGTACACATGGAACACCACTCCAGAGGATTTGCTGGGTAGCAACTGGCGTGATGCAAGCTCTAATACTCTCGTTTCAGTTCTTACAGCTGAATTCAAACAAGCTGTAGAGGATGCTATTACCGCTGGTAGTGGCAATGGTTCTACAAAGGTTAAGATCAATGGAACTGAGATAACCGTCAATCTCACAATTGAATAAAAATAATCTGACAGATTAACCCTACAATAAGGCGGAGCCGCCGGTGGCGTACCGGCGGCCCCACCTTCACAAAAAAGACAAAAACAAAACGCGCTCTTTGACATCGCTGGCACAGATTTTTCCAACGGAAATATTTGCATATTTCCCCGATATTTCCTATCTTTGCACCGGAATACCGAAAACCAAAGGAAAAAGTATGAGAAAAGAACTCGGAAAATGGTTAATGGACATTGCCAAATATATGGCAACTGCTCTAATACTCACAACAATATTCAAAGATATGAGTGAGCTCGTTATCTTTTGGATGGCGTTTTTCATAACTATCATAGCACTCATCTGTGGACTGATATTGGTTAAAGATAGTAACAACAATAAAAAGAAAGGAAAAAGGAAATGAATTCGATTATCTTTTTAAGCGTTTTTCTCCTCTTTGTAATCTGCATGACCATATTTGCAACCTACATGGACAAACGCGACGAAAAGCAAAGTGCAACGAGCGAATAAGCAACGTTGACACTTTAGGAAAAAATCTGTGCAGCAACCTCGACCCAAGGGTCAAGGCTGCTGTTTTCTGTGCCACGACGTCTGTATTGAAATGAATGATGAACACCACGGGAGTGTCCCCTGCCCGTCAAGATGCAAGAAGTGAGGGAGAAAGAAGAAAGCCGGGAGAAAAGGCCCACAAAGCCCAAAGAGCCCATAAAAATCCCCCCGGCCACCGGAAACAGAAAATATAAAAAAATAATAAATAGAATATGAAGAAATACCTAACACTCTTTGCAGCCGCCCTGATGGTCACAGCCTGTCAGAACGACGAACTTACAACAGAAGAGGTGCAACAGAAGGGAGACCCCATCACCATCGGAGTCGACGAAGGAGGTTTCACCCGAGCTGTTGGTGAAGTAAACACCGCCACGAAACTGGCAGAGACAGGATTCGGCATCTTTGCATCCTACACAGGTAAGCTGAAGTATGAGAACACAACCGTCTCGCCTGACTACATGTATAACCAAAAAGTTATAGGACAGTCAGCCAGCGGCGGCGGCTACAACTGGGTTTACAACCCCGTGAAATACTGGCCCAACTCCACTAGCAAGGAAACAGGCGAAAGCAATGAGTACGTCTCTTTCTTCGCCTACGCCCCCTACGAGGCCAACCCCCGCGAGGGCTCCGAGACGGGCATCATCGACATGTCGCAGAAATACGAGCTGGGCGACCCCTGGCTCAACTTCCGACTGCCCGACAAACCGTGGGGCGACGGCGCTAACCAGGTGGACCTGATGTACGGCGTAAAGACCGGCGGACTCATGGACACGGGATGGGACGACGAGCTGTTCATCGACCAGGTGAAGCCCTCAGGCGTCAAATCCTCCATGCGCTTCGTCTTCCGCCACGCACTAGCCTGCATCGGCGACCAGATTACCGTGCAGCTGACCAGCGACATGGCTACCTACATCAGCGGCTATGCCACCGTCTACCTCGACAAGCTCACCATCGAATATAAGAACCTCACCACCAAGGCTCGCCTGGTGCTCAACAGCCCCAGCGGACCTAACTGGAAGGAAATCATCAGCGGCGAGCTCACCACCACACGTACCTACACCAAGCAGCCCGACACTCGGCTCGAGTTGACTGATACGCCCCAAGAGCTGTCAGCACACGAGGGACTGTTCTACATACCCTTGCAGGTGCGTGGCACCGACGCCCCCGTGGCCGAGGTCACCATTGACTACACCGTGAGAAACAACGCCGGCACTGAGTACAAAGGACAGGCCACAACCACCATACCCCTGAGCCTCACGTTCGAGGGACAGAAGCAAGCCATCGCCCTGCAGATTACCAAGGACCTCAACCTGCTCCACCTCGTCATGCCTATCAGCGACGACAACGCCACACAGCCGTCCTTCAGCCGAAAGCCTGCTGATTGCGCTACTGCCCTTTGAGGAGGGACAGAGGACATCATCCACCAGGCGCTCCAACGTTTCTGACGGCCCTAAAACAAGAAAAAACAAAAAAAGAAAAAGATATGAAGAAAATTATTCTTACATTCATCACACTACTACTCGCAGGAGTTACAACAACAGCGTGGGGACAAAGATTCTATGCACCTCCAGGAGATACACAGCCCGGAGGGACCGGAACTGAAGTAGACCTAACAGATGCAATAGCCAAAATTGGCGATAAGGGATATGCAACGCTGAAGGCTGCCATCGCTGCTGCTACCGACGGCCAGACCATCGTGATTACAAATAATGGACTGATGGGTGGCAGGGCTACCGTCGATGGTAAGACCATTACCATCATCGGTGAAGGTACTATTGACGCAAGTGGCAATGAGAATGGCAACGATGACGGTATCACGGTTAAGAACGGTGGCGTGCTGAATTTGAACACTGCTGATGAGAATGGTATTGTCACGTTTGACGGTGGTGGCACATATCACACCTCTGGTCTATTCCAGACGGAGGGTAACGGTACCGTAAATATGTACGACGGCATAAGTGTTGTTAAGTACAATTCCAATTCAGAAGGCTATGTACAGATTCAAGGTAATGACGACGTGTTCAATATGTATGGTGGCTCATTAGGCAGTGCCGATGATGCGGCAACGTTTGGAATAACCATCGGTACGTATGGCGAAATTACTACGGGTGTATTCAATTTGTATGGTGGAACCATCACGGGCAGTGCTGATGAGTACTGGCCAGTGAGTGTTATGTCTGGAACATTCAATATGGAGGATGGTACTGTTGTCGGTGCTAACACAAATTATTATAACGCTGCTATTGTCGCTTGGTATAGTGGTAAGGTCGCTATTTCTGGCGGTGAGATTGACGGTCTCGTTGATAAAACAGAGGATGAATATACACCATTCACCGGTACTATCCAGTTATCTGGTGGTACATATACCGTAAAACCTGATGAGAATTATGTTGTCGAAAACTACGAAATAGTTGAAAACGATACTAATCCCGTCACATGGACTATAAAGAAGACGATTCCTGTGCAGATTGTCCATTCTGACAATACAACAACCGACTATGCCACGCTGAAAGAAGCCTTTGCGGTAGTGCAGGACGGTGAGACTATCAAGCTGCTGAAAGACATCAGTTTTACTAATCATTTGGCAAGCTCTGATAATAACAGCTTCACTTGCCCGCTTGCAAGCGGTACCATTAATATGGACTACAATGGCAAGACAATCTCTGCAGCTAACCGCTATATTGATCTCCATAACGGAGTGAAGATTTTGACCAATAGCAAATACACTAACGACACATCACGTCCTACATACTTCCGCAATGCCGATGAAAACAGTATCGCTGTTGCAGGTCTGATTGACGAGACAGATAAGTATTTCAAAGTTACCGTACTGGCTAAGACTGCCGATGTGCCTTACGTCGACGAACATGGTGCCGACCAGGTGGCTGCATACTCAGTACCCCTTACCTCTGATCTCGGTACGACTGTGTTTCTCGGTACAGGATCGCACGACACTGACACTTGGTATCATCTCACCGACGATGCTTCCTTCAAGAGTCTTCTCTACACCCACAACAATACCGCCACCATCATCCTCACAGATGAAAAGACGCTGACGGTAAGCGGTGGCCCCATCCAAGGCACCAATAGCACCAAGGGTAACCTCGTCCTTTACGGACAGAAAGAGCAGACGGGTAAACTGAATGCATCATGGCAGGGCAACCGCGCTATCTGTATGCTGACCTATACCCAGAATGGTGGTACTATGAATTCCACGGGTTCTATCGATGCTAATCAGATTACTATCAACGAAGGTAATCTGACGGTTACGGGTAATGGCGGCGGATATGCACCTTTAGGCCGCTTAAATGTTACGAGTTCAAGCTTTGTGAATATCAACGGTGGTGTCGTTGACATCAAGCGTACAGCCAAGACCGGTGCAAACGGTAATGCCATTCAGACCTATGCTGTTAACATTACCGATGGTCAGCTGACAGCTGAAAGTACAAATAACGCAATCTACGCTGAGGGTAACATCACCATCACTGGTGGTAAGACCACTGTGAAGAGCAATGAGGAAGAAAACAACTATGGTATGTATGCCGGCGGCAACATCACTATGAGCCTAACGAAGAATGATGAGTACATCAACTCCATCAACGGCAAGTATCATGCCAGTTCTATCACCCTGCCTCTGCCCGGCCTCTATGCTCAGGGTACTGGCGACCACTACCAGGGTGTGGTGCCTGCCACCGACATCAACAACAAGAAGCTGGTGCTCCAGCCCTACGAGGCCGTCATCGACTTCGGCGGCGACAAGGGCGAGGTGTTCTACATGACGCTGGCCGAGGCCGACAAGCACGACCAGAACGGTACTTACGTCATCCGCCTGCTGCACAACATCGAGAGTCCCTACACCATGGGGGCTTCTCCCGACAGCATCATGAAGATCAACCGCAACGGTCGCAACCTGACCATCGCCGCTCCGCGTGGCTACTTCGTGAAGGCAAAGTCAGAGCGCAACGTGCCTGTGGTGATCGACGACGAGACGGTCAACTGCACCATCACCACCTACACCAGCATTCCTGTGAATGTAACAATTGCTACGGCTACGTACAATGGTAAGCCTCAGTTGCCTGAAGTGACGGTGACCGACCTCAAGAACGGTGGAGAACTCGTGCTTAACACCAACTTCAAGGTGAAGACGATAGCTGAAGATGCGGCACAAAGTAATGATGAAGACCCAGAAGATCCTAGTGCGGAACCAGCTCCCGCTCCTGGCTACACCGATGCCGGAACCTATGTCGATGCCATCCGCATCGTGGGTATCGTCACGCCCGAGGACACCCAGGAGGACGGTTACATCGCCGACATCTACTCTAACTTCACTATCCTGCCGCTGAACCTGACCGACTTCGTGGTATCAGCCATCGCTCCTTATGTTGCAGCTGGTTACGGTGCTAACAACAGTGAGTCTGGTGCTGCCGTAAAGGAAGCTGCTAGCATCACCATCATTAATGGTAACGGTGACGCAATCAGCGATGAACTCAGCGCAGTGCTCCAGATTACCATCGACAACGACCCGACTCCGGCTAATAACTACAACAACGCCGGAATGTACGAGGACGTAGTTCACGTAGCTCCGTTTGCCAACGCAGACGTTGACTACAGCAGCAACTTCACTGGTTCCATCGCTGCCGGTAACCTGGTTATCGGCGATGCCATCGACATCACGAACAGCTTGGTAGTCTCGACAACAAGTGCCATCTATACGAGCGGGCAGCTGCCCCCCTCGAAGGCTCGCATGAAAATCAAGCTGGGCAACAAGGAGCTTGTATACGGTACGGACTATATCTATACAATCCATGGCAAGGCGACCGACTTCATCGATGCGAAGACCTACAGCAATGCCGTGACCATCAAGGGTATCGGCAAGTACTCCGGCGAGTTCAATGCAGACTATACAATTTTCCAGCGTGACCTCTCAAACAAGTACGTACATTGTGAGGAGGATCAGCCCATCGAGTGGAAGGCGAGCAACATCAAGTTGAACGTCAACAACATCTATGTGGATGAGTATCCAGATCTTGCCAACAATGTCAACCTGTATCTGGAAGTTTACGATATCCATTACAATCTTAAATATGCCGACTATACGTGGCAGTCTGACCGTGAGCTGAAGGATCCGGGCGAGTACACCATCACGTTCATCGGTCGCGGCAACTTCACCGGCCAGACGCAGGTTAAGGTTTGTATATTGAAGGACATCGATTTGCTGGCCGTTGAGGATATCGTGATTCCCGTACAGATACTTGGTAGCGTAACGCCGAACATCCGTCCTTCGAATATCCAGGATATGGTAGTAACTGACGGAACAAATGTTCTGGAACTCGGAACGCACTACACGCTGACCTTCACCGATGGTGTGACTACATACCAGGGCGGCACGCAAGGTCCGTACATCACTGAGCCGGGTAAGTACACAGCTATCATCAAGGGTGAGCAGCCTTACTACAGCGGCGAGAAGCGTAAGAACTTCGCCGTGGTGAACGAGTACTATGCAGCCGATGCTACCCAAAATGAGCAAAGCGTAAACAACAAGTACGGCGTACACATCACCTCTGGTAAGGATATGACAGCAACGGTAGGTGCCAAGAATGGTGCAGCTGTTAGCTCTGATACAAAGACGCTGACGCTGTCGAGGGATGTGGTTGTTTCAACACCAAGTCCTCGTGACACCACCGTGACGTTCACCCTCGCCGGCATCGACGACAACGCCTTCGCAGGCTGCAACCAGCTGAGCTGGATTGACGCCACGGCAATAGAGAACTACACGCCGACGACGCTGACTCGCGAGTTCGACGGTCCGTTCAACGGCGTGCCCAAGCAGACACTGGTGTTCCTCAACGGTACCAACGTCACTGGCGAGAACTACGTCTACCAGGTGTCAGCAGGCGTCTTCAACTGCGACGAGTTCAAGGTCTACGACGACATGACCGGCATCCAGGTGTTTGATAACGAGGACTACGACTGGTACTTCGCGAACCCCTACCAGTTCACGGCTAACAGCATTACGAACACACGTAAGATGACGGCTGGACAGTACTACACACTCTGCCTGCCCTATGAGCTGACACTGCCCACATCGCTGAAGGCTTACACGCTCGACGCCTCTTCGGCAACGCTCTTAGGCTTCAAGGAGGTGACCGGAACACTGGCTGCCTACACTCCGTACATCGTACTGCCCAAAAACGCCGGCAACCTGCTGAACGTCAGCACCGGCGGAACAGTGGCCAAGAGCACTTACACTGTGGAAACTGAAGCCAGGACCCTGAATGCTCATGCAGGAGGCAACTACTCGTTGGTTGGTAGCATGGACTACTTCTGGGCTAACCCCACGACTGGGGGCGACATCTACATCATGCAGAGCGGCAATGAGTGGAAGAAATTGCCCACTGGAACCAATGGCTATCCCAACGCTTGCGTGCTGCCAATGCGCGCCTACATCCAGGCAGCAACGGGCACAAATGGCGGCACACGCCTCTTCTCGAAATTCGTTGACAAAGATGGTTCAACCACCAGCATCAGCAACCTGCAGATTGACGCCGACGACAACAAGGTCTTCGACCTCCAGGGCCGCCGCGTGACAAACCCGCAGCGTGGTAACATCTACATCATCAACGGACGGAAGATGATGTATAAGTAAAGAGGCTGCCGCGGGGCGGCAGCATAAAAGACGACGACGCAAGGAGCCAAGAAACAAAGGCGGCGGCCACACAAGGGCCGCCGCCTTTGTTTCCCCAGTTCATCTATGCTGACACCCCGTGTCAGCATAGAGAAACGGACTAACGCATGCGCCAGCGACCGTCGGGAAGGGAGACCATGGGGACGATGACTTCCTCCTGCGTGGAGTCACCATAACAGAGGAGAAGGAAAACACTGGTGTAGGCATCGAGACTGTCGGTGCAGACGTTGGTGACGCTGACATCGACGATGCCCTGATGGGCCGCCTGCTGCTGAGCCGCAAACTGACGGCAGGCCGTGAGCAACTGCTCACGATAGTCGGCAGGCAGGCTGTCAGTCCCCACCCTACCCTCAAGGAACTGCTCATACTCGCCAGCTGCCAAGTGGCGGTAATAGCCCTGGGCAGCCAGTGCAGCCTGCTCCTCGGGGCTCATCCCCATGCAGGCAGCAAAGCCCGTCAGGGCCAGAAGGGCCAGCATGCCCCACGACCGCCTCATCAGCCTCATCACTTCTGCCGGATAAAGACGTTGATGGGCGAGCCCGTGAGCGTCCAGTTCTCACGGATTTTGTTCTCGAGGAAGCGCTTGTAGGGCTCCTTGACGTACTGCGGCAGGTTGGCGTAGAAGACGAAGGTAGGTATCTGCGTGTCGGGCACCTGGGCAACGTACTTTATCTTAATGTACTTACCCTTCACCGAGGGCGGCGGCGTCTGCTCAATCAGCGGCAGCATCACCTCGTTGAGCTTCGTCGTACCGATGCGGGCCTTACGGTGGAGATAGACATCCTTTGCCGTCTCAAGAACCTTGAA
>ODAI012319756.1_pt1 | contig 14133 bp, 8 predicted proteins | sample 1539321 | NCBI WGS metagenome assembly ODAI01 (sample SAMN02144231, study PRJEB22623) | gut metagenome | biome: sheep rumen | host: Ovis aries | place: New Zealand
TATGAGTATCTGCCAACGGATTCCACACAAGGGGATGTATATACATACTACAAGAAACTTCCATACAAAGGTTCTAAAGACGATGAGAAATAAATAATTAGTTAGCAGGTGTATCAGTAATCCTTGCGATTGCTGATACACCATTTTTATTTGCTTTGAATGGTTATGTTGAATATTAGAAATAGATATTTTTTTGCGTGTCTCTTGTTTTTATTAATGTCTTGTCCATTTCATCTTTATGCGGAGAGAGTTACGTCTGGCACTTATTTCATTCGTAATATTATAGGTGGAACCTACCTTGCAGGTGCAAATGACTATGGCACAATGTTGTCGCTGAAGTCTGGCGGTGAACCGATAAAGATTACTGTACTTAATGATGGAAATTGCTTGATGGAGGATGTTGCAATGAAGGCTTTTCCTGATAGTACCCGAAGGTACATCGGACTATTGTCGGGTGATTCGGACGACTTGTTCTATGTTGATTTACATAAGACAAAGTTCCAAATTAACAAGATAGAGGAATGTGAATATGACAGGATAGATAGGAAAAAACAATATTTGAAGGAAGGTACTGAATATTATCGGATTTCGTGTGTCGGCAATGATGGAGAAAGAATATATCTGTCCAGAGGAAAGAAAGGAATAACAGGACATTGTGTTGTTGCAGGTAAAGAACTTGACAATGGTCTGGATATGGTTTGGTGTTTGTTTACACGAGATGAACTTATCTCTGATTTTGAGATGATGGCATCTGAGGATAGTCCTATATGTGTTACATCGCTGATAAATGATCCTGATTTTTCAATCAAGCGTAATTCTGGTTTACAGCAAGGTAATACATGGTGGAATATTGAAGCAAGGAAATCCAAAATATCAGGATATGGTTATAATTACTGTGCAGAAACGTACAGAAGTGTTTTTGATTGTCATCAGACATTGTCATGTTTGCCAAAAGGAAAGTATAGATTGTGTCTGAAGGCTACATTTACGTGTGTTGACAATAAAGATACTGCCGGTCCGTGTATGTATGTGAAAACAGAAGAGGGCACATTCACATCAAGTTTTGTAAAGTCTGGTCTCCATAATTCTATGAATGATGGAGAAACGACATTATACGAGATGTCGGAGTCGTTTACGGAAGGATTGTATTCTGTCGTACCAGTTGACTTTTATATAGAAAGTGGTGATGTAACCATTGGAGTGATGGGAAAGAAAACAAATCAATGGTGTGTGTGGGATGACTTCCAGCTTTACTATTATGGTAAAGAAACAAAATGATAATAACTCTTAAGGCATGCCTTATAGAAAATAACCTGATTACTGATGATTAGAAGTATAGAAAAGTCTTTAGTATATTTGTTCATTGTGTCATGGTACGCAATGTGTGTTGTTAGTTGTATCGACTCAACTCTGTTTGTCAGTCAGATTTTGTCTAAAATGCTATTGACCAATGGGTGTAGGGTCGTAATGTTACTTATACTCTTGACGCACATTGTTGTGTGTCGTCAAAAGATTGATGTAACTCCATTCAGTTTGCTCATCTTGTCATGGATTGTATATGTGGTTCTGCATGGAGTGTTTGTCGGAGTGGAGAATTATATACAGTTATGTTTTGTCTTGTTTTTGTTGTTTCCTCTTGTAATCTGTCAAGCGTTGAAAACTAACCTTTTTAGCAAGAGACATATCTATAATGGAGTGTTTCTTATAGTGGCTATTCAAATTGTATGGCTATTTGGACAAGTGGTAGGATTCATAGATCCTAATGATTCTTTATATCGATTGACAGGTACAAGTCCTAATCCGAATATGACTGCTTTGTGTCTTACGTTATCTCTTCCTTTCTTGTTTACACGTTTTAAGCAGAGTTCACATATTTTTGTATATTCATGTGTAATCATTTTGACATTAGTGTTTGTAATGATATTGAAGTGTAGGACTGCATATATAGGACTCTTGTGTATGCTCGTATGTGGTATTGTGCAAAGATATCATGTTCAGCTAAGATGCTGGTATGGAAGTTTGTCAAAAGGAAAAAAGACTTTTGGATGGCTTCTTGTTATTTGCTTGATATTGTCTTTCTTCTGGTGGATGTTTATTTTTAAGCAAGATTCATCTGAAGGCAGAATGTTTATTTGGAAAATGGTCTTCTCTGCTTTGGCTGATAATCCTTTGGGTAGTGGGTATGGCTTGTTTCAAAGAAATTACAACTTGTTCCAGATTGATTATTTCGCTGATAATCATAATGAGTTCATGAACAGTCAGAATACACATCCAATCTGGACTTCTTACAATGATTATCTTGAACATTCCTTTCAAGGTGGCATCATTAGTGGGGTTTTGTTGCTTGTGTTTTATGTCATGCTTACAATTAGTGCTTTTAGAAAAAAATCATTCTTCTTTCCCGTATTGGTAGCGATAGTTGTGATGTCATGTGTGAATTTTATCACAAATACGACGTTACCATCAATGTTTGTTTCGATAATAGTTGCTTTGGTATTGGAAAAGGAGTGTGGAAGTGTACGTTTCAAACCAGTCTTGACAAGAGGGTATGTTTTTCTTGTGTCTTCTGTGGTAGTCGGATATGTAACGTATAATATTTCTATGCAGACGTACTCTCAATATGAGTTCTGTAAGATTCAAAATCAGTATGAGAAAGATGGCTGCTTGAATGAGAATAGACTTGAAAATATCTCCAGTACAATCGGAACATCTGAATTGTTCTGGAGTTTTTGTGGCGATTATTACTATGACCACAACAAGATAGTAAGAGCAATTGTGTGTTATGAAGAAGCATTGAAGTATGTTTCTGACCCGACAGATTACATCTCATTGGCAAAATGCTATGAGGTAATTGGAGATAGAAGGAAGTCTTTATTTTATTCTGAGTTGGCATATTATGCAGTTCCTCAGAGTTATCAGATAAAGTATCTTTTGATGGATAGGTATATCCGTTATGGAATGAAAAAGCAAGCATATAAAGTCGCAATGGATATTATAGATAAAGATGTAAAGATTGAATCTCCAATAGTGGATGGCATAAAAAGTAAAGCAAATGAATATATTCACGATTGTGATAAATAAGTAGGCGGTGCAAGGATTGTAAAAATAATTATGCACACCTACTTATGACAGACGGAAATGAGTTTAGTGGCCGAATTGTAACCATTATATTTAGTCTGTTTCGTGTGTAATTAGTTATCTTTGCAAAAAAACGAAATAGTATGTTTGGATTTCGTCTAAAAACAACAAAATTATTTGTTCGGATTATTTCCTTTTCGTACCTTAGCCAAGTCAATGAATGTATGGAGTCTTTCCTGCCTCATTTTTTTAATGTCTAACGTAAACATATAATTATGAAGAAGATTATCACTTGCCTTATGGCTATGGTCGGTTTGACTTCTGCTTGTGGCCAACAGAGTTATGAGAATACAGACGTCAAGGGTTTTGCACAGCTGATGGAAAATGCTGACGTTGTGTTGCTCGATGTTCGTACTGAGGAAGAGTTTAAGGAAGGGCACATTGAGGGGGCACTCAACATAGACCAAGGAAAGGAGGGCTTTGTGGACAAGGTTAAGGCTGCATTATCTACGGACAAGACTATTGCCATCTATTGCAGGAGTGGTCGTCGTTCTGCCAATGCAGCCGACAAACTTGCAGCTGTGGGGTATAAGTGCATCAACCTCAAGGGTGGCATAATTGTCTGGAAGGATGCCAATATGCCTGTTACAACCGATACGTACGAAGTGGATGTGTTCAAGACAAAGAACGGTAAGACGGTGAAGTTCCATGCCTTGATGCACGCAAGCATCCGTATGGAATATGACGGTATGGAGGTAGAGATTGACCCTGTCGCAAAGTTGGGCAACAGAACCGTGGATTACACTCTTATGCCTAAGGCTGACTACATATTCGTGACTCATGAGCATGGTGACCACTTTGACAAGGCTACCCTTGGACTTCTGTCTGGTGGTAAGACGCAGATTATAACCAACAAGCGATGTGCGGACATGTACGGTTCTGGAAAGGTTATGGCAAATGGTGACAAGATACAGATTAGAAACGACTTCACCATAGAGGCTGTGCCGGCCTACAACACTACGGATGGACGTCAGCAGTTCCATCCAAAGGGAAGGGACAATGGTTACATCCTCACCATTGACGGACTGCGCATTTATATTGCCGGCGACACGGAAGACATCCCAGAGATGGAGGGAATAAAGGACATTGACGTTGCTTTCCTTCCATGCAACCTGCCTTATACGATGACTACTGAGCAACTCGCCAAGGCGGCAAGAACCATCAAGCCAAAGGTATTGTTCCCTTACCATTATGGTCAGACAAACGTGAGTGACATTCCTAATCAGCTCAAAGGAGATGGCATAGACGTAAGAATCAGACATTACGAATGAGTAAAGCGTTATCAATCAAACAGCCATAAAAAATGAGGGTACATCAATCGTCAAGATTTTGATGTACCCTCATCTTATTATATATACTTCTCTATTCCAAATTATACTCGATGGTTGTGACTACGCGAACACGCTTGATGAATGGAGTGTTGGCGTCACGGTCTTCGATGGAGAACTGTCCCTGATAAGCTGTACGGATACCGCCTATGTCGCTACCGCTATCCTCTGCAAACTTCTCTGCTGTGGCACGTGCGTTGCGTGTTGCCTCTTCCACCATCTCTGGCTTTATCTTGTTGAGGCCTGTGAAGTCATAGCTGATAGAGTTGCCGTACTCATCACTTACGATGGCAATGCCCTGCTTCATCAGTTCTGTCTGTCTGCGGATAAGTGATGACACTTTCTCCACATCGTTGGATGTTACTGTGATGACACTTGTTGCCTTGTATCTGTAACTGAGAATGTCGTTGCCGTACATATCTGCTTGACGGTCAGCTATTGATGGAGGGTTAACGATAATCTCAGAATCCTTGATTCCCGCATTCTTGAGAAATGCTACAACCTTCTGGTTCTTACGTTCGAGAAGATTGTACATCTCCATTGGGTCGTTGCCCAATTCCTTATATACAAGAGGCCATGTAACCTTGTCTGCCTTAACCTCACGCTCCGCAAGTCCCTTGACAGTAACGATGCGGTCGCGATCCTTGAATGTCACGATACCTGACTTGATGAATCCACCAAGTGCTATAAGTCCGATTGAGATGATGCACGCAGCACCAATAATAGATCTTTTGTCCATAATCTAAATAGCTTTAGTTTTAAGTTGTTTTGTTTAACGTGGCAAAGATAATGTTTTTCTTTGTTCCGTGTTCGTAAAGTGAAAGAAAAAATATGCTATAGCGTTTCTAATGAACCAGAATCCTGTCATTCATTTGTGAAGACATTCTGACGTACTAACATTGGTTGGAAGGTTTGGCAATATTCGTACGCTGCTATTCGGGACAACAAAAATGGGCGTGGCAATCACTGGATTACCACGCCCGAAACATTGTTTGACTATATTGAAATTACTTAATGAGAATCTTACGAGTCTTTCCGTCTGAAGTACGGATGATGTTCATTCCCTTGGTAAATGATGGTTGGCGTACACCTGTGATACTGAATATCTCAACTGCATCACCATCTGCATTACATTCTGTTGCGTCAATGGATGTCGGATCAACCATGGTGTTGAGTTTGCACTCAGCAAGCAGATACTCGTCGTAGCCGCTCGAGTTGGTTGCATTGACGAACCTGATGTAGTGCTTACCCTTGGTCTCAACACGGAACTCAAGTGTGTAGTTCTTTGCAGTGGTGATGTTACCGCCAGAGTTGCCATTGACGTTAGGATAGGAGAGCGTGGATGAAGACTCGGCTATCACGTTGTTTTGTGCATCAAGAATCTGTGCCTTGTAGCGTGGATTACTCTTCCATGCTGCCATAGAGTATGTGAGTCTGTACATTCCAGCCTCAAGCTCGAGTGGGTATGCAGACTGACGGCCATATTCGGCATAGCCTTCGCGCCAGTATAATGCCTTGCCCTGATGACCGGTGAAACCGCTGAACACACGTGCTCCTGCGGAGTATGAGTTCGGATATTCGTGTACATCGTTGTTCTCCTGTACAGCTCGCCATCCTTCAGGAACCGTTCCTGCAAGAGCCTTGCTGAAATTGAGACTATAGACGGATGTCATGTCCTCGAACACAGGTTGGAGCGTTACATTGTCGTCAGGCATGATGAATGTGTTATCATCGTGTAGCACGATGCTACCGTGGATGATGTTCCAGCCTATGTGTTTGTAGCCATCAATTGGAGTGACATTGAGACTTACGACATCGCCCTCGCTTGCAGAGTCGGACTCCATGGTTACTGTGCCATACTCTGATTCTCGAATGACGACGGCAAATTTCTCTGCCTTGTAGTCTGCTGGTTCGATTATGATATTGTCGAGATAAGCGTTAAGCCCTCCAACGTTTGTGATGGTGATGGTGTTCTTGCCAACCTTGAGAGCAGCCTCGATTGATACCTTGCACCATTCGTTATATTCCGTCTTAGGGAAAACGACGCTCTGTCGTGTACCATTGGCGTAGATTGTCATTCTTCCGTTCTTGGTTGCATTAGGCGTAGTGTAGCGCACAGCTATCTTGTATGTGCCAGCCTCCTTGCAGTTGTATGAGTAAGTGAGCGCACCGCTTGTGCTTGTACCTGTCTCAACAAAGCCGTTGCCAGCATGTCCTCTCACGTTAGGATACCATGTGTATGGGTCTGTCACGTTACTTTTTACGTTCTTGAAGTCCATGTCCTCAGCCTCGATGACAACAGGTCCACGGTATTCTTCTGGTTGCTTAGGCATTTCAAGTTGAGCCACTGCAAGTGTGTCCGTCAGACGTTCCGTACCGTTTCCGCTACAGTTGATGTCGATGTCTATTGCACCGAGGTGCTTCACGTTGAGAGTATAGATCTTACTCTCTTCGTTCCAATCTTCCGTAACGTTTGCTGTTGCATTTACACGCTTCTGGAATGTGTATGTAGGCTGAACGGTTGCACCCTTTATGACAATCTGGTCAAGCACCTGGGTTGTTGTATCGCTGCGGTAGTTGTTGAGATAGAACTTGATATGGTTCTTGTACTCATGTACGAGACCTGACGACAACTTACCATATATAAGAATGAGAGAGTCACATGTGTTGTATTGGAGAGGGATGCGACCCGTTGCATTCACCTTGCTGTTAAGGTAAGTGTAAGGAGTGTATGTCACGAGTTGGTTGCGAAGACGATTGACGTAGAGGTCGCCTTTGCTCACCTCTGGGTAGTATTTGTTGAATTCATCAACCTTCTTTGTTTGTGTTGACCAACGAGAAGAGTAAGTTGACTTGTTTACCTTTACAGGAATGGACTTCGCAAGGTCATCGTACAACTGTATGGCAACAGGTATTGCTCCATAGCGACCAGTCTTCTTGAAGTAGCAGAAGTTATCCATCCACTGACCGTTGCCACGGTTGAACGGGTCTGTCTGTTTGTAAAGTCCGTCATAAAGGTTTCCCCATGCTGCATATTTCTGTTCGTCATTGCCACTTGACACGTTATTGACAACCACAATCTTTGTTCTGTCAACCACTTCCTCACGTGACGGAATATACATTTCACCATCAATAATCTTCTGGAACATATCGAGCCAGGCATTCTTGAAACCAGGGAAACATCCCCAGTTGCGACGAGAATAGCCATTGACTGTGGAGTTATTGAGGTTCTGGAAATCTTCAGTCCATATAAGCTCAGGACCATCCCACACTGCACCTCCGTTTACGCAAGTCTGCTCCATCACAGTGCCGATTCCAGCTGCAATAGGATATTTCTTTCCGTGCTTCTCTCCAAGTATTGCGTCAAGTGCTCCGTTGTAACCGCAGTTATCATAGCGCACTCCATAGTTCTTTGCAAGTCCTGAGATGAAAGGAGAGAATGTCACACTCTCATTGTTATAGAAACATGATGATGTGGTATATTTGTACAACCACAAAATAGCCTCTGGGTATTGCTGACAAGCCTTGAGAAGGTTGCTGTTTCGCTTCATCATACCTACAGGATTGAGTGGGTGTGACCAGATGTTACCGCAGAAACTGATTGTGAGGAAGCCGCCGTACTTATGAGCCATAGGCACAAGCTTGGCAAAGAGTGCTATACGTGAAGTCTGTGTGCTTGAACTCTTGTCGTTAGGCTCATCGAAGCCCCAGAACTGTTCTGCATAGTTCCATCCAAGGAAATTAGGATATGTCTTGTAGAAATATTCGAAAGTCTCAAGGTCGTCATCCTGAATGTGCGTATGACCACCACTGGCTGGTTGACACGTAAACCACATGCCATTGTGCTGGCATATCGTAGCCCATGATTTGTATGTCCTCACGGCATTCTGTGGCATCTTGTACACGTTCTTCTCCTTGTCATACTGACATGAGAGCGAAAGGTTCATCACCACGTATGGTTTGATGGATGCTGGAATAAGGTCAATAATCTTCTGTGGGTCTGCCTTGTTCCACACATCGACGTGAATGAGCCACATCGGATGCTTGGAGTCGATAGGACGACGTTCCTGTGCTGACACACTTGTGCCAGCCGTCATAAGAAATAATGCGATTAAAATGATAAGGTTTGTAAAACTTTTCATATTAGTTCAATTTGTATATTTGTTGCCTGCAAAGGTAATTACTTTATAACAAACCATCTTGTTTTCACGTTACCGCCATTTTATTTTATGATACATTATGCAGAATGAATGAAAAATACTAATTTTGTAACGTAATTTTAGATACATTGGTAGTAATATGAAAGTAATAAATCTTAGTGCAAAGAATACTATTCTTAATAAGTATCTTGCAGAAATCCGTGATGTCAATCTTCAGAAGGAACGTATGCGTTTCCGCCAGAACATTATCCGTATCGGTCATGTTGAGGCATACGAGGCAAGTCGTTACCTTGACTATGCTGAGAAGGAGGTGCAGACTCCTCTTGACAAGTGTGATGTCAGCGTTCCTCAGAACGACATCGTTGTTGGTACTGTTTTCCGTGCAGGTCTTCCACTTCATCAGGCTTTCCTCGATGTGTTTGACGATGCAGACAATGCCTTTGTCTCAGCTTACAGGTACTACCTTGATAAGGAATGTACAAAGGTAGGCGTGAAGATTGAGTATATGGCTACTCCTATCCTCGATGGTAAGACACTCATCCTTGTTGACCCAATGCTTGCAACTGGCGAGAGCATGGAACTTGCATACAAGGCATTCCAGACAAATGGTACTCCAAAGCAAATCATCATGGCATGTGTCATTGCAAGCAAGCAAGGTGTTGAGCATCTTCGCAAGTGTTTCCCTAATGACAATGCCACCCTCATCTGCGGTGCAATAGACCCAGTGCTCAATGAGCGCAAGTACATCGTTCCTGGTCTCGGTGATGCTGGTGACCTCATGTACGGAGCAAAGGAGACAAAGATGGAATAAAGGTAGGATGACATACCTTAACCTAATATACTTGCAAAAATGAAGAAAATACTAAGCACGATAACAATTGTGTCGTGTGCCATGATGGTACAGGCGCAGTCGTTGCCTATGGATGAGTTTGTTACTCAGCTTATGGGCAAGATGACACTCGAAGAGAAACTTGGTCAACTTAATCTTCTTCCTGGTGGCGACATCACAACGGGTGCAGCCATGCAGACCGAGGTGGGTTCTCTCACCCAAAAAGGTATGCTTGGCGGTATCTTCAACATCAAGGGTGTTGATAAGATTCGTGAGTTGCAAGAGCTGGCTGTCAAGAAGTCACGTCTCGGTATTCCGCTAATCGTCGGAATGGATGTTGTTCACGGTTATGAGACTATATTTCCCATTCCGCTTGCACTCTCTTGCTCATGGGATATGGATGCCATAGAGGAAAGTGCGCGTATTGCAGCCAAGGAGGCGAGTGCCGACGGTATCAACTGGACGTACAGCCCAATGGTTGACATTGCCCGTGATGCTCGTTGGGGACGTATTGCTGAAGGCTCAGGCGAAGACCCTTTCCTCGGTAGCGAATGTGCCAAGGCTATGGTTCGTGGCTATCAAGGCAAGGCGGACGGTAGCGATATGTATGGCAACAAGGAACGCATCATGGCTTGTGTCAAGCATTTTGCCCTCTATGGTGCAAGTGAGGCAGGTCGTGACTATAATACCGTGGATATGAGTCGTCAGACAATGTATAATTACTATCTTCCTCCATATAAGGCTGCTGTTGAGGCTGGTGTGGGAAGTGTCATGTCATCATTCAATATAATCGACTATGTCCCTGCTACTGCCAATAAGTGGTTGCTTACGGATGTGTTGCGTAATGAGTGGAAGTTTGACGGATTCGTCGTTACTGACTACAACAGCATTGGCGAGATAGGTATCTGGGGTGCTGGCAACCTTGCCAAGGGTTCTGCCCGTGCACTCATGGCAGGAACAGATATGGACATGTGTAGCTATGGTTTTCTGCGTACCCTTGCTCAGTCGCTCAAGGATGGCAAGGTGACGGAGGCACAGATAAACCAGGCATGCCGCCGTGTGCTTGAGGCTAAGTATAAGCTCGGTCTTTTCAAAGACCCATATAAATATTGTGACAGTAAGCGTGTGAAGAAGGACATCTTCACACCTGAGCATCGAGCAGCAGCCCGTCGTATTGCGAGTGAGTGCTTTGTGCTTCTGAAAAATGAGGATAACATCCTTCCGCTCCAGAAAAAGGGCACGATTGCGCTTATTGGTCCTCTTGCCGACAATCGTGCCAATATGGAGGGTACATGGTGTGTGGCTGCTGTCCACGACAAATATCCAACCCTTCTTGAGGCAATGCGTGAGGCTGTTGGTGACAAGGCTGACATCCTTTATGCACAAGGCTCCAACATCTGTCGTGATGCTCAGTTGCAGGAGGCAGGTGCCTTTGGCAAACTCACTCCGCGTGGCGATGATGACAAGATGAAGGATGAGGCTCTCCGCATAGCGCGACAGGCAGATGTGATTGTGTGTGCCATGGGCGAGAGTGCCGAGATGTCAGGTGAGAGTTCTTCACGTGCCACACTTGAGTTGTTTGACGTTCAACACGAACTTCTTGCTGCACTCAGGGAATTGGGCAAGCCAATCGTCCTGCTCAATTTTGCTGGTCGTCCTACTGTCCTCAGTTGGGAAAGCAAGAATATCCCAGCCATCATGAACGTGTGGTTCGGAGGAAGCGAGACAGGTCCTGCAATCTGTGATGTTCTCTTTGGCGATAAAGTACCGAGTGGTAAACTATCGGTAAGCATGCCTCAGGCAACAGGTCAGGAACCGCTCTATTACAACCACATGAACACTGGCCGTCCTGTCAAGGCTGGAGCCGACAGATATTATAAGTATCAAAGCAATTATCTTGAGGTGCGTAACGACCCACTGTATCCATTCGGTTTTGGCCTAAGTTACACACAATTCGACTATTCTGATATACGTCTAAGTACGACATCAATGTCAAAGGATGGTACCCTTACAGCATCTGTTACAGTCAAGAACACAGGTGGCTACGATGCTGATGAAGTCGTGCAGCTATATATCCGTGACATAGAGTCCGAATGTGTCCGTCCTGTCAAGGAACTGAAAGGATTCCAACGCATCCACCTCGCCAAGGGTGAGAGCAAGGATGTGTCCTTTACCATCACACCAGCCCTTCTTTCCTATTATGATTATGACTGTCGTCTCGCCCTCGAACCAGGAAAGTTTGACATTATGATTGGCACCAACAGCAATGACGTAAAGAAATCCACAATCATTGTGGAATAGTAGCTTGGTTCTTGCTTGTTTCCGCAATTGGTGTTTTCTTTAGAATGAATTATAGTTTTTGACATTTTGTGTGATGAAGTGGAGTGTTGTTTTATTTCTGCGCTTCATTGCCACAAAAAAGATTACGCAAGGATGTTTGTAACTGGTGTTAATACTGCAAACATGAGTGTAAAAACGACACGAAAGTACGATGCGATTATACCGATTACGGAATAAATAATATTTTTTTACAGATAAATGCAATTTTTCTTGCAATGTTTTGCTGTGGATTCAAATATTGTACTTATCTTTGCGTACACAATAGGGTAATAAATATAGGTAGCTAATATGGGTACATATAAGCAGATGTTGACTTTCGTAGGGATACGAGAGTCAATATTCTTTTAAATCGGTTCTTGAAACCAAAGTAGAAAGCCCGTATTAAGAGCTGTTTCTGATATCGATAATGAATGTATGTCGAATTTGCATAATTTGGTATCAAAAAATAGAACAATTCTTGCTTTTTTGTTTTATAAGTTAAAAAAAGTAAGGGGATTGGACTATAAAACTAAATAATATTGTATAAATTTGCAGAAGCAAAAAAATAGCATATATTTTAATACAATATAAACGTACAATTTTTGGGAAGGATGAACATTTTTTCATGGGCTGGCGGGCATAGTGATTATGGTTGCCAGTCATTTTTTTTAGGGTACTTCAAAAAAGATAATACCAAAGAATCAATATTATTGTGGAAGTTCCCTTAAACTTTTCTCTGTTTCCCTTCTCAAATATATTCGGAATAACTACTCTAAACCAATAAATTTATGAAAAGAATCTTCATTTCACTTACATTATTTGTTTGTTCCGTGGCAAGCGTACTTGCACAACAAACTCCAAAGTATGTCTTCTATTTCATCGGTGACGGAATGGGTGTTAATCAGGTAAATGGAACAGAAACTTATATGGCTGCCGTCGAAGGACGAATAGGTATCAAGCCTCTCACGTTTGCAGATTTTCCATACACAGCGCTCGCTACATCCTATAGTGCAAGTAATGGTGTGACGGACTCTGCCGCTGGAGGTACGGCACTCGCAACTGGTGAAAAGACATACAACGGCTGTCTTGGATTGCTTCCTGACAGTATCACTCCCGTTACGTCTGTTGCTGTGTGGGCGCAGAACGCAGGTGCCGCTGTTGGTGTGACAACAAGCGTGAGCGTTGACCATGCCACTCCTGCTTCTTTCTACGCTCATCAGAATGACCGTGGCAAGTATTATGAGGTAGGCAAAGACCTTATAGCAAGTAAGTTCGACTTCTTCGCAGGAAGTGACTTCCTCAAACCGACAAAGAAGGATTCAAATGAGCCAAGTCTTTATGAACAATGTGAGAAGGCTGGTTACACAATCGCTCGTGGTTATAAGGACTATCAAAAGAAATGTAAGAAGGCAGACCGCATGATTATGTTCCAAACTGAGGCTGCTTCAAAGATTGACCGTACAAGTATTCCTTATGCTATCGACCGCAAGAAGGGCGACATGACTCTTCAGGAGATTACTCGTGCCGCCATCAACTTCCTGTACAAGAAGAATCCAGACAAGTTCTTCCTTATGGTTGAGGGCGGTAAGATTGACTGGGCTTGTCATGCAAATGATGCTGCAACCGTATTTGAGGAAATTAAGGACATGGATGATGCTGTGCGAGTTGCATACGAGTTCTATTGCCAGCATCCAGATGAGACACTTATCGTCATTACTGCCGATCATGAGACAGGTGGTATTGGTCTTGGAAATGGCGACTACACTCAACGAAGTGAGCTTCTCAGCTATCAACGTAGGAGTGCACCTGAGTTCAGTGCACATATCAAGAGCCTCAGGGCAAAGCTTGGTGATGACAAGTTTACTTATGACGTGGTTCGCAAGGCACTCACGGAATACTTTGGATTCTGGAAGTCTGTCAAGCTCTCCGAATATCAGGAAGACCAGCTTCAGCGTGCCTATGACAATATGATGGCAGGTAAGGACAAGAATGCCAAGAGCATGTATGCCGACGAGAGTGGATTTGGCAATCTTGCCAAGAGTATTCTCAATCGCAATGCTAAGCTCGGTTGGACATCTGGTGCCCATACCAACGGTTACGTACCAGTCTTTGCCATCGGTGCAGGTGCTGAGATATTCCATGGACGTATCAACAATACCGATATTCCTAAGATGATTAGCAAGGTGGCTAAGTATAAGTAATTCTCTCAAAGGTTAAGTAGGTGTGCATAATTATTTTTACAATCCTTGCACCGCCTACTGCGCATCTTCAACGCCTAAAACCAATCGAGTAGGAGTCACTACACTCTTTTATTTTATGCGCTGAACCTACATCATTAATCAATACAATCATTATAAAA
>ODAI012479229.1_pt1 | contig 14133 bp, 14 predicted proteins | sample 1539321 | NCBI WGS metagenome assembly ODAI01 (sample SAMN02144231, study PRJEB22623) | gut metagenome | biome: sheep rumen | host: Ovis aries | place: New Zealand
ACACCGGTGACGTTGCGCGTGAATGGTATGCTATCGATATTTTGGTCAAACGTGGTCGTAGCGGCATAGGTCCTGTTCGGCAACACAATGCCACAAAACGCCGACAAGGTGAGCGTGGTTAGTATCGCGAGTTTGATTGTTTTTTTCATGGTGCTCCTATTTTGCTTTACATTATATATTATTTGTGCAAAAACGATCATGGCCCTTGTCTTCCCCTTTCGCGTCGTGAAATTAAGCTGACGAGAACTACAGCGAAGCCACCGACGAACAACACTGCGTAAAAACATCCATGATCAGCGTCGATGCCGGTCAAGACTGGGACGTCGTTCCAACTTTGGGTACTAAAGGCCGCTTCGGCCGTAGTGTCGTTGGGAAGGTAGTAGCCGGAGCTGATAACTGAGGCGTCAGTGATTTCGGCAACGTTAGCATGTTCGGCGGTAGCGTCCACCGTGACCGGATAGGTCGCGTAGAGCGAAAGCGTCTCGCCGGCGGCGATTTCACGCGTTACGGCGATCTGGTTGGATGTCAAAGTATAATCTCCGGCTGATGAGACGGTAAAGGTGGCACCATTCAATGTGTCCGTAATAGTAACGGAAATTGGGAAGTCTTCGTTATTAGTAACGTCAATCCTGAACTCCACGGTGTCGCCGATTCTATAGACGGTCTGCGGGTTTGTGATAGTTTTCGTGATGGCGAGCGAAAGTATACACACGGTTGGAGTTTCGCCGTAAGTTGCTTTCAATGCTGTTAGTTCGTTGTGCAGGTTAATTAACTCCGCATCAACCTGGTCCCAATATGATACCGGCGTGCTGGACGCGTCACTTTCTACTGGGATTTCGCTGTTTAGGGCGCGGCCTGCGTCCGCTATGGCAGTGGCTATCATGGCATAATCGTCCGGCGATAAGCAGCTTAGCTGAGAAATGTACGCTGAGGCTTCGTCGACTGCGGCTTCCAGGGCGGACTTATCGTAAACATACCAATGGCCGGAGCCCGTGTTGCCGGAAAATGTGTCAAGTTTGAAGGCGTAGCCGCTATCAATGAATCCTAAATCCACAGTTTGCTGAGTATTCGAGCTATTAGAAAATACTATGGAATCGTAACCGTGGCCACCGATGTTGCTATCAGCTGTGATTTCGAACTCCCAGATGTTGTTTCCTGCTGGCGTCATTTCTGGTTGACTACCCCATTCGAAAGGATGAGATTGGTCTGAGTTATTAAATAGATAGATCCTTACCGCGTCCCAGCCGGCGATGGAATTGTCGAAGTAGATGGTGTCGCCAGTCTCGATGGCGGTAATATGTTTGACAATTGCGGCGGAAGTGTCGTATAAATACCAAAAACCTGAACGCTTGGCGCCATCCCAGGAATCAACCTTGTAGGCATGGCCGTCGCCTACGAACCCCAAATCTATAGTTTGCTGGGCGTTCGAACCATTGGAAAATATTACGTAGTTATATCCGCGACCATCAAAATTGTCTTGAGCCGTGGCTTCAAACTTCCAAATGTTGTTCTCCACTGGTGTCATTTCTGGCTGTTCGCCCCATTCGAAAGGATGAGATTGATCCGAGTTATTGAATAGATAAATTCTCACCGCGTCCCAGTTGGCGATGGAATTGTCGAAGTAGATGGTGTCGCCAGTGCGTAACGGGCGAATGTAATAGTGCTGCGCCGCATGAGCTGGAATAGAAATAGCTGTACAAAATAATATGACAAAAGTTATAGCTAGATATTTTGTTTTCTTGAATATTGTGTTTGCCATGTGTATGATTACGCCTATGTTATATATTATATAACATAATTTCGAAAATAAACATTATAATTTTGCGGATACTTCATAACATTTACTAGCAGTCACCGCTATATGACCAAATTGCCTCTAGCGTGATGTCGAAGTCTTCTATATACACATAATCGCTTGGCTGATAGGTGGTGTCGTTATGGCGCCATCCTTCGAATTGAATGGTACAGCCCTCAACATCTGTCGTTACGATAGGTGTCATATCGCTAATTTCGCAATTGCTATATAGAGCGGTGCAGACGGTAGGAGACGGAATGTTATCGACACTAGTGATGACCGGCACGTCGAAGTCCCTGGCGTTGTAGTAAATATAAATCGGGTCTCCCCATTGGGCGGTCATGGTGATGGTGGAGCCCGGGTCTGGGTTGCCTGGATATATGGATTCACAGGGTTGAGAAATTACATGGCTGCCAGTGCCAGGATAATACCAGTCCCAGCCAAGAAAGACGTAGCCATTACGTGACGGGATGGTACAGCTTAGCTCATACTGATCATCTATCCAGTCATAAGGATGCTGCTCTGGACTCTGGGGCATGTTAGTGACAACATCATTGCCGGCACCGGCCTGATAATCTATGAAGAGCACTGCGTCTGACCAGTATGGTGCAAGCCCTATGATGCTGCCGCCGGGTAAATTGGCTTGGCCAAATGCCTGGCTGGCGGCCGCAATGAAGTCTGCTTCGTTATGGATTGGCTGTCCACTGCTACCAAGCCGGCCGATGTAATTAAATCCATCATTATCATCATATAGCATAGCCCCCCATGCAACGCTATATGCCGGCTGCCAGTAAACACCACCGACGTTTACAAGCGTGCTGCCGTTGTGCCGGTAGGCTACTGTATTAAATCCTGATCCCACAGAGAATATACCATAGATGGCGTCGCTGTTCCTATAGAAAACCTGCACTGTTCCACTACGGGAACTGCTACCCAGCATGGTGATGATCGAATCGCTGTCTACACTGCTGATTGGTAATTCGGTGATAGGTGCACTGTTATTAGTAGGTTCGAGGAAGAACCATTTACCGTTGCTAGGCGCACCGATTGGGGCTTTGTATTCGCCGGAGTCGAGGGCATAGCGGCAGGTGCTAGATTCGCAGATACGCCGGAAGACCATTGTGTTGACAGACTCGGTGCTATTTGCATCAAAGTAGAGGCCGCTACCATAGAACTCGACCCTGAGGACATCGTTGGCGGGTTCGGCGCCCGTGATCGCTGGGTGAACCATGGTGTATTTCACTAGGCCAGTATAAGAGCCGGCGACCTGAGTATCTGAGACATAAACAGCATAAGTAGAGGTGATTGATGAGCCGATCGTGCTATCCGTGGCAGAAGCGAAGGTGACGACCTTAGTATATGAGCTCGGTACGGCCGAGTAGCTACCAAAGCCATTCGTGATTGTCGGGGCGTAGGTGCCGGAGACCGGCGAAACTTTCATAGCCCAGTTGGATAAAGCTCCGGAAGTGCTGACGCCGGTGACAATGTTGTTGGCCGGGCTGGTGGAACCATTGACGCTAGCTATGAGGTCGGTAGTACCATCAACGCCGCCGGAGGTGCCGATTGCGTAAATGGAATAGCCAGAGCCGTCGTTGCAGAAAGTGCGCATGGTAGTGGCGCCGATATTCGCAAGATAAGTGCCATTTGCGATGGTGGCATTGTGGGTATTCATGCCCTGCCCGCTGAAGGTGCATGAGGCCGGGATGGAAACTGAGGCCTGATCAATCACTTCGTTGGAAGCCGTAACCGTATCATTAAAACGAAGTGAAAAAAGTGCCAGGCACCATAAAGAAGCCATGATTACAAAACCGTACTTGTATCGTTTTGACATGTCTACCAATATCCTTATGCTTCTATGATATAAATTTTTGGAGGCAAAGTCAAGATGCGTTTTGAGTGCCGGCCGAGGCGGCTTCAATCTGACAAAATTCCACGGTGGCGATTGAAATCGCGCTGAATCTCTCGGAAAGTAGCTGGGTCACGAGTGATTTCTTCGGTTTTTTGAAGGAAGTTTTCAAAATCCGAATCCTTGAAATACATCCGGCTGGCCGCATAGCCAGTTGGCGAATATTTGCTTCTTAAGATCACGCGACATTCTTCAATGACTTCGTCATCCGACATGTCCGGATAAAGCGCCCTCACGCAATCATAGCAGCGCTCTAGTATTTCATCGACGCTGATGTTGCGATCGGCAGAGGAAACGATTTTGCCATAAATACTGCGCGGGTCATGTTTAGATGACGCTCGGTGGTCTTCGACGGCCTCGGCCATGATTTTCAGCTCATCGGTCGTGAAATATTTTTTAAGTTCCTGATCTGCGAGGAGTAGTTTGGCGGACTCGGTCTCGTGATGCTCATCATTAATCTCACGCCCTAGGTCGTGATATGCTGCAATCACATAGACCATGTTTACATTCGCCTCGTCTAGACTATCTGCAAATGTGAGACTTCGATCAATAACTTGGTTGATGTGTTTCGTGGTGTGCCCGGAAATCTTACCGTAACGCGGCAAAATCTGAGTCTCGATATAATCTTTAATCGCCGCATCTACTTTTTTCCTGCCCTTCATATTTTTATGATAACACCGGTTAACAAATCGGGCAAGCAATTAATTATAGGTTGAACCAGTTGCCAAAAATGACTTTGAAAAGGCCAAGTGAAGCCGCAAGCATTATGACTCCGGCAACGAGCACGCCGGCAAGTACGGCAATGGTGGTCTTTTTGAACTCCAGATTCATAATACTTGCGGCAAGCGTGCCGGTCCAAGCGCCAGTGCCCGGGAGCGGAATAGCGACGAAGAGAAAGAGCGCAAAATAAACGCCAGATTTAGCCTTGCTGAGAAGTTTTTTGCCGGCTTTTTCGCCCTTTTTGAGGCAAAAGTTGCAGAAATTTTTGAAGGGTTGCCATTTGGCGGTGCTGCCCCAATTCAGAACTTTACGCGCAAATAGATAAATGATTGGCACTGGAAGCATGTTGCCGATAATGGCGACAACGAGGACGAGCCACTCCGGAAGGCCGAGTTCCATCCCGACGGCAATCGGGATAGCTCCGCGAAGCTCAATTAGCGGGATCATCGAGATAACGAGGACAAGAAGGACTTTCCAAAACATGAATCCATTGTATAATGAAAAAATGGATATTTCAATTGTCATTCCGATGTTTAATGCAGAGAAATACCTGGATAGGTGCAAAGCTGCGGTGTTCAAATCCCTTTCGCAGTACGATGGCAAAGCGGAAATCCTAATCGTCGATAATGGCTCGGCGGACCAGTCGCTGACGTTTGCAAAAAAAATTAGTGATTCGCGCGTGCGAGTGCTAGAGTGTCACACTCCTGGTGCGGCAGCAGCGCGGAATTACGGAATGAGCAAGGCGCGTGGCAGGTATGTGTGGTTTATTGATATCGATGATGAGGTTGCGCCAAAGAGCGTTGCGTTACTGATGGAGACGGCAGCCAAAACAAAGGCAAATCTCATCATGCTAGGCGCAGAACGCGTATTTGCTAATGGCAAAGTGGATTATTTGTCCGCTGTGAGGCCGGATGAACCAGATTATGAGAGCCGCTTCGTGAGGTACGGGATGGGGCCGTGGCAATGTTTGATTCGCCGTGAATGGTGGAATAAAAATAGGTTTGCATTTCATGAGGGCATCATTCATGAAGACATGGAGCTCATGTCGGCACTAATACTGAGCGTCGATGGAAAATATGCTGCGGTGAATGAACCGCTATATCGTTATTATCAAAACGATGGCTCAGTTTTGCATAAGAGCACTTTCAACAGCCATATCTTCGACATTTTCCCGGCGCTCGATGGTTTGTACGCAAGATTTGAGAAAGCCGGAAAGGCCGATGAATACCACGACGAGTTGGAGTGGTTTTTTATCTGGAATTTATTGATAGATTCAGCCAAAGATTTCGGAAAGTTCCCAGAAGGACGAGTCGGGTTTGCGCGAGCGCGGAAAATGCTGCGAGAACGATTCCCTGATTGGCGGAAAAATCGATTTTTGAAGCAAAAATCTTCTAGATTGAAAGCCCGGGTCAGATTAAATTATTACAAATAATTACTGCTCTTTTTCTTCGTTTTCGAGTTTTTTGAAAGCAACTTTGCCGACAAGAGTTTGAGGAAGTTTGTCGCGGAACTCATAGGCGGTGGGCAGAGCGTAGATTGGGATGTTGCGTTCGAGCAGCTCGCGTATTTCGCGCTCTATGCGTTTGCCCGGGCGATAACCAGGTTTCAAAACCACGAAGGCCTTGGGGACTTGACCTTTATATGGGTGATCGATTCCGATAACCGTGGAGGTGAGGACCGCCTCGTGCGAATTGATGACTGACTCGAGGTGAGTTGGGTAAATGTTGTAACCACTACTGATGATGATGCGTTTCAGGCGCTGTTCGAAGTAGACGAAGCCGTCGTCGTGCAAACTACCGAGGTCGCCGGTGTGCAGCCAGACTTTGCCGTCTGGATGGACGCGAATAGCCTGAGCCGTTTCGGCGTCATTGTCGAGATAACCCATCATCACGAGCGGGCCGCTAATACAGATTTCGCCTTCAGCTCCCAGCGGTTGTTCTTTGAAAGTATCGTTTTTGATGATTTTGAGATACATGTCTGGAAGCGGAGCGCCGACAATGCCATCCGCAAAAGCGTTCTCAGGTGACAAACAAACCGCGCCGGACCCCTCCGTGAGGCCGTAGCCGTTGCGAATCTTGGCGCTGGAGCCATGAGCCTCTAGATAAGCGTTGACTTTGTCACGAAGAGTTTTCGTGAGCGCATCGCCGCCGCAGATTACGGCAGTAACACATTTAAGTTCGTCGCGACGCAGATGAGAATTTACGAGTGCTTCGAAAAGCGTTGGGACACCGACAATGAAGTTTGGTTTATTTTGGGTGATAATATTGGCGAACTGTTTGTGCGAAAAGGCCGGAATAAGAATACAGCCCATGCCCTTGCAAAGCGGGGTATGAATACAAACGCCAAGACCGAAACAGTGGAAGAGTGGCAAGATGGACAAAACGGTCGCGCCAGGAACGATTTGACGAATCATCGAGCCGTCGCAGAGAGCCTCAGCGTTAATGTTGAGGTTCGAAAGCGTTACGCCTTTCGGGGCGCCGGTGGTGCCGCCGGAATACATAATCATGGCGAGGTCGCTGCCACTGCGTTCTTCGTGATAATTGCCCTGATAGAAATAAGAGTTAGCGATAAAGTCTTCCCATAGAACGACGCGGCTATCGTTCGCCGGCAGTTTTACTTTTTTGACGTGGAGAAGCTTATACATACGCTGTTTCAGAAAACCCAAACCGTCAGACGGGCGAACGACGATAATGCGCTCGAGCTGAGCGATGTCGCGGAGCTTATAGACTTTGTCGAAAACCGCATCAAAAACTAGGACATACTTGGAATTTGAAACTTTGATGTAGTACTCAAGCTCTTTTTCGCTTGATAATGGGTGAACCATGTTGCAAACGGCACCGACCATGTTGACGGCATAGACCATCGTGATTCCCTCTGGAGTGTTCGGCATACAGATGGTGACACGGTCGCCTTCTTTGACACCGTAGTTTTTAAGGGCGCGGGCGGTCTTCTCGATTTTTTTAACAAAGTTTTTGTAAGTGACTTTGTGGCCGTAGTAAGAATAGGCGATGTTGTCGGGCCATTTCTCGGCGGACTGCATAATCATGTCCACCATGGAACAATCTGGGTATTCGATACTGGCCGGAATATGTTCTTCCTCGTAATACTTGAGCCATGGGCGCTCGGTATAATCTTTCTTGGAAATTTTCACTGCTTCTCCTCTTTGCTATATTATATCATGAAAAGCCTCAATGCGGGCTAAGCGGCAGCTTCGAGGCCTCGTGGAGGTGCGGCTGCGTCAGCTTCTCTTAATCTTCGCAGTGTGTCACTAATCGCCCGAAAGTCATATTTACCGCTCTCCGAAAGCTTATTGACAAACTTAACCTCGCGCATCTTAAAGCCTTCCATGACTTTCTTGACGTCCTCTCCTTGGCGAACTAGCTCTGCGGCCTGCTCTGCGATGGCAAAATAGTTGTTACCGGGAGCTTCGATGTCCACGTGGATGTGTTTCTGGAGACTTTCCCTTAGATTCTGTTTTAGCTTCTTGAGCTCGACCTCTTTGTCGGGGCTGTCTTTGACCTTAGCCGCCGATCTGGCGTATTCCTTGATGGCCCATTGCGCTTCTCCGATCGCCTTGTCGACGTCGTAGCTTCTGACCACATCTTTGCCACGCCTTTTGCCAACGCCCTCGATGGCTTTATTTATATAGAATGCATCTATCTCTTGGGTTATCGCGTTGACATCTTTGCTTGAATAATCGTTGTAGTCTTGGGCTACGCCCTCAGCTATGGCTATGGATCTGTTGCGATCATAATGGTTGAGCGGTCTAAAAATATTAAGGAGCAAACGCTTGAAAAATCTTGAACGGCTCCTCTCCAATCTTTGATGCTCGATTTTCTCTTCATTACCATCAGCAAACTGTTCGGCGTACTTTCCCACATCGATTTGAAAATTTTTCACATTCACGCCGACAAACGGTTGTCTCTCCAGCGGATTTTTGCTAGCTAGAATCATCTGTATATGGTCCTCGGGGACATTGGCTTTCCTTAATTTTTCTACTATTTCTGCTTTCATCTCGTCATTGATGTCCGGATGTTGTATTGCCTGGAGCGCCAGATCAATAACCTTCTTTCGAGCTCGCTCTTCATCCTCTATTATGTTTGTTAGGTCGAGTTCTGGCGCCTCCTCTCCTTGGCCAGTCGATGCCCCCTCCGGCTCACCTGGTTTTTCACCTGGCTTTTCATTACCTTCGGCTGAGTTTGCCCCGACTGCCGGATTGGCATCTTTCTCTTCCTTATTGTTTTGTTTTTCAAAAAGCTTCGAAAGATTAGAGAACAATGCTTTTGCCTCCTTCTGCGCTCCCTGGGTAATCCCGTCCTTTGACTCGACCACTGGAGCTACTTCATGGTGTTGCCTCCGCTCGGGGCGTGCGCCGCCAGCCGGCCCAGCGTCTTGTTGCTCTCTTCCATCTGGGCCTTCCGCCTCAGCTTTGGCCGCAACGACTTGCGATAGGACATTGGCTAGATTAGCATATGCTTGGGTCTTATCTGCTGCTTGCCGGTCTACGGCATTTTTGCTGCCTGTTTCTCTTAAATTCCGCTGACGCAATTCTTCCTTGTACTTGTTTCGAATATAGTCAATTTCTTTTATGGCCGCGTCCAGTCTCTCTTCTCTTAGCTCGTTGGCGCGTTCTTCACTTATAATCCCCTCTTTGAGTTGTTCATTTAATCCGTCGTTCCATTCATCAAGCTCTTGCTCAAGGGACCGTTCATAATACCCAGCATAAGTATTTCTGTATGCGTCATAGTTGGCCTTAGCTTTTTTCTGCTCGTCTTCATCGCTCGTATTGTCTAAAATCAGGCTCTCCCAGGCACTCGGGTCTGGATTTGGGTTTGGACTAGAACCTAAAGTTTCGCTCATTGCTCCTCCTTTGGCGCGTTTAGATAAAATTCGCGAAATTGCTGTTTGGTCGCTTCCACGACGTCGTCCATGTTGACGCCGGCGCGCTGCAAGAATTCTAGGAAATCGGTACGGCTAAAACTTGGCGAATCGGTCAAGTCGGCAAGCTCGCCGATCTGGTCGTCGTTTAGCCGCATTACGGCCTCCTTATCGATCTGATCGAGCAGGATCGATTTCATGTCTGCTTTGACTATGGCCATAACTTCCTGATCCGGGCTGGCGGTACCTCTTTCCCGAATCAAATCGTCGATGAATTTGTCGACATCTTGCATGTTGCAACCTTTCTTTATGTTTTACGCGCTTTGGTCTGATTATAACGCTAATGCCAAAAGTTTGCAACAAAAAAGCCTTGAATCTCAAAGCTTTTTTGGTTTTACTGGCAAGTTACTTTGCGATAGAAAGCGAAATCTTGCGACCCTCTTTGTCTATATCGAGGACCTTAAACGACTTGCGTTCGTTCAAAGTAAACACTTTCTCCGGGTCGACATCCGAACCCTCACCGAGTTCAGAAACGTGGACCAAAGCCTCAACAGCTGGACTAATTTGGACAAAAGCACCAAACGGCGTGATGCGAGTCACGGTGCCTTCGACTTTGCTTCCCTTCTTAAGGCCCTCAACTTCAGAGAGCCACGGGTCTTCCACGAGTTGCTTCATAGAAAGCGACAAACGCTCCTTGTCGATGGCAATGATCTTAGCTTCGACCTGGTCGCCAACCTTGACGTAGTCGGCTGGATTGTTGACGCGCTCCCAAGAAATTTCAGAAATGTGGATGAGGCCTTCGATGCCGTCGACATTGACGAAAACACCGAAATCTACCACGCCAGTCACAACACCCTTTACGGTGTCGCCAACCGATAGCTCAGCGAAGCGCTGCGCTAGGCCGTCTTTGATTGCTTCTTTCTCGGAGAAGATAAGCTTGTTGTCTTTCTTGATAGCATCGAGGATACGAACCTTGATGTTCTTACCAACAAGAGAGTTCAAGCGTTGCAAAATCTCATCTTTGTCGGAACTGCCGACGCGAGGATAGTGCTCAGCGGAGAGCTGTGAAACTGGTAGGAATCCACGAATACCTTCGTATTCCACCAGGAGACCACCGCGGTTGGCATCAAACGGAGTGACCTCTACGGTCTCGCCGCCTTCAAGTTTGGCTTGGATTTCATCCCAACCTTTGTCTTTGACCGCTTTTCTGAGGGACAATAGCACGTAACCATCGTCCATTTCGGCCTCGATAACCGAAGCAGTGACATCGTCACCTTCGTTTAGATTGCGCACGAACGACGCTTCGCGGCGCGGGACCAACCCAACACCCTGTGCGCCAAGATCAACTAAGATCTCGTGCTTCTTGACGGAGATCACTTTCCCCGATACGGTATCACCCGCAATGACTTTTTTGGAGGCTGCGTCATCACTCAGCAGCTCATCCATAGTGTACTTTTTGGCATTTGCCATGTAATTATGTTTCCTTCCTTTTAGCTCCCTTAAGGGAGTCTAAAAACTTGCTCTATTATACCAAACTTTTATGATATAATCAAGGCATGTATCTGAGCATTGATATCGGAGGTACCAAAACTTTAATTGCATTATTTTCGCGACATGGGCGAGTGGTGCGACGGTATAAGTTTAAGACCGCAGCAAGCAGCGATGTTTTTGTTAAGGATCTGGTCGATATTTTGACTGGCTTTGCTTCGCCGAAGCTAAAGGCGGCCACAGTGGCTATCCCAGGTCACGTACGTTTTGAACAAAAAATTTATTCAGTCAAGTTTGGCAACCGCGATTGGGGCTGGGTTGACATTTCTACCCCTTTAAAAAATGTACTCAGTTGCCCAATCTTTTTTGAAAATGATGCTAATTTGGCGTCAATTTACGAATCCAAGGGACTTAAAGGCCGGACCGTGTTTCTAACTTTTTCTACTGGTGTAGGCGGCGGAGTGGCGGAAAATGGGAAGTTGCTGGTGACGGACGAAGGGCGGTTTGAGCCTGGCCATGTGAAATACGAGTACTGCGGGCGGGTTGCCGAATGGGAGGACATCGCGGCGGCCAGTGCACTTGAAAAAGTCTATCAGATTGATCGCGCTACCGACGTCAGAGGCAAAGAGACCCTGCAGGATGTCGCCGCGAGGGTGGCTTTGGGGCTGCCAGATATTATTGCAAAGTATCACCCCGAGACCATTGTCCTCGGTGGGCCACTCGGCAAGATCTTTAAGTTGTATGCTCGGTATTTGCCCAACCTCGGAGTGCGTTTTAAGCGACCGAAACGGCCGCTAGAGTCGGTGATTTATGGTTGTTACCTGTATTCTAGGAGTAAAGTGAGATGACAGATCAGCTTTTAGAGCGGCTAAAGGTGGACTACCCAGATTTTTGCTTCCGCAGGGGGCGGAAATTCGCCTTCCGCCCACCGAGGACTATTGCGGTCGGGCCGGAGGAGCCGGATGATGCCCTTTTGTTGCTACATGAAATGGGTCATGCTATCCTGGGTCACCGTGATTTCAAAACAGATGTAGGGCGAATCAAAATGGAGCGCGCGGCCTGGGAAAAAGCGCGTGAGTTATGCGATAAATATGGGGTGGAGTACGATGAAGCAGTGGTGGAGCGTGAACTCGACACTTACAGAGATTGGCTCGATCAAAAATCGCGCTGTCCAGATTGCGGACTAACGCGATTTCAGACACCAGACGGCGAATATCGCTGTCCAAGATGTATTAGCATTAAGCAGCTTTCTTAGCTGGGCCACGACGGGAGATACGGCCACCCTTAGCGCCCGCAATGCGAGCTAGTGCCGGGTTAGCAGCAAAACCGCCAGTGTGACCGTTTTGACCGCCTTTTTTGCCGATCCGAGCGTAAAACTCTTTACCGTACTTGGCCTTGTTAGTAGCAGCAGCTTTCATGCCGCCGGCTTTAGTTCCAGCCATGTCTTATAAATCCTATTCTGCCCACCAATAAAATTGGTTTATACTTACATTATATCATACCGCTTCAGTTTTGTCAATATGCTTTTTCTTTATTTTATGTTTTAATATATTTATAGTTCCCGAACAAGAATTTTAAAAGTTCTGCACAAATTGTGGAAAATAGGCCTTGACATTATACTTTTCGTGATATAAAATGGAATTAATCTTAAGTAGATTAAACTGCGAGGCTACTTAAGTATATGTATGACCTAAGAAAGCCACCCGATGGGGCGGCTTTCTCTTGGTTTGCTAGTGGCTTGGGGTGGCGGGGTTTGCGGCACAAAAAGAAGCCCCTGGGGCTTTCTTTGTTGGTGGGGATATGTGGACTTGAACCACAGACCTCGTCATTATCAGTGACGCGCTCTAACCAGCTGAGCTATATCCCCTTTCAGTATGTTTGGTGGAGTAACAGGGACTCAAACCCTGGACCTCCGCCTTGCAAAGGCGGCGCTCTAATCAACTGAGCTATTACCCCAAAAATTAAGTTACTACGGTTATTTTACACCACAAAGGCTAAAAAATCAAGCCCTGGGTTCCTTAGCCTAGTACGCGCTGGCGAATCCATTCGTACATGGCGATAGCGGCAGCAGCACCAACGTTGACCGAGCGAGTGGAGCCGAATGACTCAATGAAACGAACGTCGGCGGCGTTTGCTAATAGCTCCGGCGTAATACCGCTGTTTTCAGAGCCAAAAATCAGAGTGGTGTTTGGTGCAAACTTTTTGGCGTGAAGCTCCTTAGCGCGTGGCGTATTATTTTCAATGGCGACCAGTTCCCTGTGTTTCTGTGTACCCAGGAAATCTTCAATAGTTGAATGATGCACAATTTCAAGATATTTATCGGTGCACATGGCACCACGACGGTTATATTTCTTGCGCCCGATGATGTGGACCTTACTGACATTGAACGAGTTGGCGGTACGAACAATGGAGCCAATGTTGAAGTCGTGTTCAACGTTTTCGATGGCGATTTCAAGTCCAGTGCGTTTTTTACTCAATGCGTCAAAAACCTGCTCGTTAGTTAGGCCCTTGTAGCCATCAATAAGGTTTCTGGTATCTTCTTCCACCTCTATATTATAACATGTGGTATAATTGTCGTAACCAGGAGGCATGATGAATTTAAATAAGTACCAAGAACAGGCAGGCGGGTTCGATCTATACGATTTGTCGTTGGACCTAAATTCGCCGGGCTTCATAGAAAAAGTACTCGGACTGGTGGGCGAGGCCGGTGAGACGGCCGACAAAATCAAAAAAATTCTTCGCGACAAGGGCGGGCGGGCCGGCGCGGACGATGTCGAAATGATCAAGAAAGAGCTGGGCGACGTGTTGTGGTATGTGGCTAATGTAGCAAGATACCTTAACCTGTCGCTTTCAGATGTAGCAGAGGGCAATATTAAGAAGCTCTCGAGCCGGAAGAAGCGCGGCAAACTGCATGGCGAGGGGGACGAGAGGTAGTGTCTGCGACTTCTACTCATTGACCGTGAGCGATATTTGCTCTAACGAAAAACACCCTCGCGAAGAGGGTGTTTTTCTGTTTAACAACTTAGTTGTGCAATTTTCATCTGTAGTTTGTAAAGCTTAATGTTACGTCTGGCGAACCAGATATCGTTGTGTTATAAGCTTATTTAACACAACCGTAACCGACCTAGCATTATGCATCCTCGCGGATTCATAAGCATCAATTCCTTCTCAAGAAAGGAGGTAATCCATCGACACGTTCTCGTACCGATGCCTTGTTACGACTTAACCCCAATCATCTTGCTCACCTTAGGCCGCCGAAGCAGACTTCGGGTGCTCACGATTCTCACGGCTTGACGGGCGGCGTGTACCAGACCCGCGAACGTATCCACTGCAACGTGCTGATCTG
>ODAI012571350.1_pt1 | contig 14133 bp, 9 predicted proteins | sample 1539321 | NCBI WGS metagenome assembly ODAI01 (sample SAMN02144231, study PRJEB22623) | gut metagenome | biome: sheep rumen | host: Ovis aries | place: New Zealand
GTGGAGAATTGGGATACCCCCATCCTCTGCATACATGGTGAGAAAGACTATCGCATCTGCTACACCAAAGGCATGCAAGCCTTCAATGCTGCCCGAATAAAAGACATCCCTGCCGCACTGCTCATCTTCCCTGATGAGAACCACTGGGTGCTGAAGCCCCAGAACGGCATCCTGTGGCAGCGCACCTTCTTCGGCTGGCTCGACCGATGGCTGAAATAACAATAACAAGACAACGATATAACATAATACCGAAAATGACTCAAGCAATTCAAAAGACGCTGCGCGACTCTGCAGCAATGCGCTGGACAGCCCTCTTGCTGCTGGCGCTCGCCATGTTCTGTTCATACATCTTTATGGACATACTCTCACCGATTAAGGACCTGATGCAGGAGACTCGCGGCTGGGACTCTACGGCCTTCGGCACGATGCAGGGCTCGGAGGTGTTCCTCAACGTATTCGTGTTCTTCCTCATCTTCGCCGGTATCATCCTCGACAAGATGGGGGTGCGCTTCACCGCCGTGCTCTCTGCGGCCGTCATGCTCGTCGGAGCCTGTGTGAAGTGGTATGCCGTCAGTGAGAGTTTTATGGGCAGTGGACTGGAGACATGGTTTAACAACAATCTGAACTACATCCCCATCTTCGACGAGTTGGGAGTAAGCCCCTTCTATGAAGGCATGCCTGCCTCAGCAAAGTTCGCCGCCTGTGGTTTTATGATCTTTGGATGCGGTTGCGAAATGTGCGGCATCACTGTCAGCCGTGGTATCGTGAAGTGGTTCAAGGGTCGAGAGATGGCACTGGCCATGGGTTCTGAGATGGCACTGGCCCGTCTGGGTGTGGCCACCTGTATGATCTTCTCGCCATTCTTCGCCCGTCTGGGTGGTGAGGTGTCAGTAAGTCGCTCCGTAGCCTTTGGTGTCGTACTGATGTGTATTGCCCTGATGATGACGATTGTCTATTTCTTCATGGATCAGAGACTTGATGCACAGACAGGCGAGGCCGAGGAGAAGGACGATCCTTTCAAGATCAGCGACATTGGCAAGATTCTTTCCGATGCTGGTTTCTGGATTGTCGCCCTCCTGTGCGTACTATATTATTCAGCCATCTTCCCCTTCCAGAAGTATGCCGTAAACATGCTGCAATGTAACCTCACGCTGACACCGCCAGACTCAGATTCTTTCTGGGCCTCGTCAAGCGTCACGATTGTCCAGTACGTCATCATGCTCATCGTGGCAGCAACCGGCTTTGCCAGCAACTTCCAAAAAAAGAAGAACATGCAGTACAGTCTGCTGGCCGTTTCGATCATCGCCCTGATTACCTATTGCTACATGGGTTATATGCGTCAGTCTGCTGAATCGATCTTTGCCGTATTCCCATTATTGGCCGTACTCATCACGCCTATTCTCGGTTCCTACCTCGATCACCATGGCAAGGCTGCCTCGATGCTGGTATTGGGTAGCATACTACTGATTGCCTGTCACCTGACATTTGCCTTCGTGCTGCCAGTCTTCAAAGGAAGTCCTGTGGGTGGTATCATCATTGCATACGCCACCATCCTCGTCTTAGGTGCATCGTTCTCTTTGGTACCAGCCTCCCTATGGCCCTCTGTACCCAAACTCGTTGATGCTAAGGTGATTGGTTCGGCCTACGCCCTTATCTTTTGGATCCAGAACATTGGCCTCTGGCTGTTCCCGCTATTGATAGGTAAGGTTCTCGACCAGACCAATCCTGGTGTGACGGATCCAACGCAGTTTGACTATACGGCTCCACTTGTGATGCTCGCATGTCTTGGCGTAGCCGCACTTGTTCTCGGCTTCGTACTGAAGGTGGTTGACCGCAAGAAAGGGCTTGGCCTCGAACTCCCCAATATTACAGAATAAAAACACAGACACAATATGAAAATAGGATTCGACAACGACAAATATCTCAAGATACAGTCTGAGCATATCAAAGAGCGCATTGCCCAGTTTGATGGCAAACTATATATGGAATTGGGTGGCAAACTCTTCGACGACCATCATGCCTCTCGCGTACTACCAGGCTTCAAGCCCGACTCCAAACTGCGCATGCTGGCACAGTTGCGCGACAGCATCGAGATCGTGATTGTGGTCAGCGCCGAGGATATCGAAAGGAATAAGGTGCGTGCTGACTTAGGCATCACCTACGATGAGGATGTGCTCCGCCTTCGCGACGAATTCATGAGTCGCAACTTCTATGTGGGCTCCGTGGTCATCACGCATTACAATGGTCAGAGCGCTGCAGACCAGTTCCGTCATCGACTGGAGCGTATGGGCATCAAATCGTATATCCACTACCCCATCGACGGCTATCCACACAATGTGGAACTGATTGCCTCTGATGAAGGGTTCGGCAAGAACGATTATGTGGAGACCACCCGCGAACTCGTTATCGTCACTGCTCCTGGTCCAGGCAGTGGCAAGATGGCCACCTGTCTCTCGCAACTCTATAACGAGAACAAGCGCGGCATCCGTGCTGGCTATGCGAAGTTCGAGACTTTCCCTGTATGGAACCTGCCGTTGAAGCAGCCTGTGAATATCGCCTACGAGGCTGCCACGGCCGACCTCAATGATGTCAACATGATCGACCCCTTCCATCTGGAAGCATACGGCAAGACAGCGGTCAACTACAACCGCGACGTAGAGATATTCCCCGTGCTTAATGCTCTCTTCGAGGGTATATACGGAGAGAATCCCTATAAGTCACCTACGGACATGGGTGTCAACATGATTGGTTTCTGTATCTCCGACGACGAGGTGTGCTGCAAGGCATCCAAGGATGAGATCATTCGCCGCTTCTATGATGCCACCAACAAACTCGCTGATGGCGCAGACAATGAGAATGAAGTCAGCAAGATCCGTCTGCTCTTCAACCAGGCGAAGATCACGACAGCCTTCCGCCCTGTCACAACGGCAGCATACGAGAAGAAGTTAGAGAGCGGACACCAGTCTGCCGCTATCGAACTGGAAGATGGGACGATTATCACCTCGAAATCCAGTCCACTACTGGGTTGTTGTGCCGCCTTGCTGCTGAATGCCACCAAATATCTGGCTGGTATCGACCATGAGGCCAAGTTGATTGCACAGAGCCTCATCGAACCCGTCCAGAAGACCAAGACAGAATATCTTGGCGCCAAGAATCCCCGTCTGCATACTGACGAGGTGCTTGTGGCCCTCAGTGTACTCTCGCAGGATGATGACAACTGTCGCCGCGCCCTGGAACAACTGCCCAAGTTACGCAACTGTCAGGTGCACTCCACCGTCATGCTCAGTGAGGTGGATCGTAAGATCTTCAAGAAACTCGGCTGTGGTCTGACCTGTGATCCTGTGAGAAAGAAATAGCCAGCCAATAGAAAAGCAAGAAAGGTAAGACAGTGAATATCCAAAGGCTTAGTGACTCGGCTACAGCCAGGTGGACCGTTCTCTTCATTGTGTCCACGGCCATGATGATGGGCTACTTCGTCAACGATGTCATGTCGCCACTGGAGACTCTTCTGGAATTACCCACGGAACAGGGCGGACTGGGGTGGACCCCTTCCGACTATGGCTTTTTCTCCGGCTCCAGCGGACTCATCAATGTCTTCCTGCTGATGCTCTTCTTCTCGGGAATCATCCTCGACAAGATGGGTATTCGCTTCACGGGCGTATTGTCATGTTCGCTGATGGTACTCGGCACTCTGCTCAAACTTTATGCCATTACCGCCAACATTCCCTCTACAGCGGTAGCAAATTTTTCACTTTTCACTCTTCACTTTTCACTTCCACAGTCAGTAGCCATTGCATCACTTGGATTTGCCATCTTTGGCGTGGGCTATGAGATGACGGGAATCACAGTCTCCAAGGCGATGATACGCTGGTTTACAGGCCACGAACTGGCTCTTGCCATGGGAATTCAGATATCAATGGCGCGACTGGGTACAGCGGCTGCCCTCAGCATCTCGGCACCCATTGCGCGCCACTTTACCCTGAGTACTCCCCTTTTGGTGTCACTTTCTTTTCTCATCATCGGACTGCTGGCCTTCCTGGTGTTCTGTGTCATGGATCGCAAGTTGGATAATAACGAGGCAACTACAATGGCTGACAATGGCGATGAGTTCCGATGGAGTGATATTGGCGTGACCCTCCGCAATCCCGGCTTCTGGCTCATTACCCTCTTCTGCGTCCTTTTCTACTCCGCCATTTCGCCATTCCTGAAGTTCTCCACAAAACTGATGGTCATCAAATACGGAGTTGATGCTGACCTTGCAGGCTTCTTCTCTTCGATTGCGCCCTTCGGCACCATCCTCATGACCCCACTGTTCGGCTTTATCTACGACCGCTACGGCAAGGGTGTCACACTGATCATCACTGGCGCCCTCATGCTCACTTGTGTCCACTTCGGCTTCTCTCTTCCCATGCACAGCAGTGCCACTGCCATCATCCTGATGGTCATCCTTTCTATCAGTTACTCTCTTGCGCCTGCCGCCCTCTGGCCCTGTGTGCCAAAGATCATCCCCATGAAGTGCCTTGGTACGGCCTGTTCCATGATCTTCCTCATCCAGAACTTTGGCAAATCCATCATCCCCATGCTCGTGGGCCTGGCCAACGAGACCGATACTACCTATACCTCATCCATGCTGATCTTTGGCTTCACCGCCCTGGGTGCAGCCCTTACGGCCATAGCCATGCTGATGACAGACAAGCGGAAAGGCTACGGTCTGCAACTTCCGAACATCAGGAAATAATCACAAATGGAATCGCGCCACCAGAGGCAGGTGGTCACTGTATCCCTTCTGGTACTTCATACCCTTATACGTACGACGGGGCAGATAGCCTCCATAGGTATTATCCTCCTCCAGCAGAAAGAGCGGTGCATGGATAAAGGCGGTGTCCAGACGCTGACTCATCTTTGGCGAGACGAGCACATGATCCAGACTCTCCCATTCGCCCTTATAGCGATAGGTACCTTTTACTCCATACTGGCCTTTAGCCCCTGCCGTAACATTCGTCAGTCCATTCTCATACAGGTATTCCAGGGCCGGCGAATTGAAATAATCATTGAAGTCGCCAGTAATCACGATCTTACTCTCTGCAGAGAGAGCCCGCAGGGAATCAACGGCCTGCATCAGCCGTTGGGCCGTCTGCATACGGAACGGCCTACTGGCCTTCTCTCCCCCATGCCTACTTGGTGCATGGACCACGAACACATGGAGGATATCGCCCGACTGTAGTTCTCCACAGGCATAGAGGATATCCCGAGTAGGGCGCATTCCCTCTATCGTTGGCACCCTCAGGCCGTATGAACGGATGAGTGAGAAGGAAAAAGGCGAGTACATCAGTGCCACATCCACCCCTCGGGCGTCAGGCGACTGCGTCATCACATACTCATAACCGGCATTTCGCAGCAGGGAGCGCTTCGTCAGGTCGTGGAGCACCTGGTCGTTCTCCACCTCACAGAGTGCCACAAGGTCAGGGATCCCGTCATCCACCGTAGAGAGAATAGCCTTGCTGATCTGGCTTAGTTTCTTCCAGTACCGCTTCTGCGTCCAATGACGCGTGGCGTCAGGCAGGAACTCTGTATCGTCCTTCCCTTCATCATGACGGGTGTCAAAGATATTCTCCACATTATATTCCACCAAAGAGAAGGTCCTCTGGGAGAAGGATGATGAGGGAATGAATATGGACAATAGGAAGATGATGGTGCTCTTTCTCATCGGATAGTCTGTTGTTTTCTATGAATCTTCCAGCCAATGGCCGCCACGAAGATACTCGTTACAGGCGACAGGATATTAAAGAAGCAATAGGGCAGATAGGTCAGCGTGGCTACCCCCAGGACAGTACTCTGGGTCAGGCCACAGGTGTTCCATGGCACGAGTACAGAGGTGACCGTTGCACCATCCTCACACGAGCGACTCAAGAGCCGGGGCTCATAGCCGCGCTTCTGATAAGTGTCCTTGAACATCGAACTGGCCAGCATGATAGACAGATACTGGTCTGCCATGGCGATATTACAGAACAGCGCCGTGCCGACTGTAGAAGCCACCAGCGAAGCCGTACCCTTGGCAAATCTCAGAATCAGATTCATCAGATCCTTCAGTTGCCCTGTCGCCGTCAATGCCCCGCCAAAGGTCTGCGCACAGATAATCAGCCAGATCGTAGGCATCATACCCGCCATACCACTGGTGTGCACCAGTTCGTTGAGCACAGGGATGCCTGTCTCGATATCCGTACTCCCATAGCATACTTGCATCATGCCCTTGTAAGAAGCGAGCAAGCCCCCTCCTGCCTCACCAGATATCCGATGCACCAGTTGCGGCTGCACAAGCAAGGCCACGACGACAGCCAACAAGATGGCCAGAAACAGCACCACCATCGATGGCCAGCGACGGGCAATCATCACCCCTGTCAGCACCGGCACGAGGAGGAGCCAGGGGGAAATAACAAAGGTGCGCTGCAGTCCCTCCATGAACTCCGTCACGTTACCATTGCCTGACACATCCATCGTAAACCCAGCCACCAGGAAGATCGACAGCGACACCAGGAAGGTGGGCACGGTGGTAAAGAGCATATAGCGGATATGGGTGAAGAGCGGAGTACCAGAGACACTCGACGCCAGCACCGTAGTGTCGGAAAGAGGGGACAACTTATCCCCAAAGTAGGCTCCCGTAATGATGGAGCCTGCTATCCACCCGTCGTCGAAGCCATGGGCCTTACCGATGCCCATCAACGCCAGGCCGATGGTGGCTACGGTGGTCCACGAGGAGCCGATCATCAGACTCACCAAGGCACAGAGGATGCTGCTACTGACGAGGAACACCTCTGGACGGATGATCTGCATACCATAGTAGATCATCGTAGGTACGATGCCTGACACCATCCACGTACCACCGATGGCACCAATCAGAAGGAGGATGATGATGGCGGGTGTACAACTGGCGATCTTGGCCGTGATCTCCTTCTCGAGATCCTCCCATTCCAGTCGCCTGCTGAAATGCCCCACCAGCACACTGACTGCCGAAGCCACCATCAGCGACACCTGACTGGCACCATCCAATGTTGCGTTGCCGAACACGGCAACGCAACACGTAATCAGTCCGATGAGCACCAGGAACGGGACGCTCCACATATCTTACGAATGATGCAGAATCAACACACTTTCTCCAGGCGCTTCATCAAGGCGAACATGAAGATCGCGGCAATGAGACAGACGCCAAGGAAGACACTCCAGCATACCCAGAGGGGAACAGTGCCCCACAGCAGACCGCCTACCACGACGAGTTGGTTGCCAATGGCCGTCGCCACAAACCAGCCACCCATCATCATACCCTTGTACTTCGGAGGTGCCACCTTCGATACGAAGGAGATACCCATCGGTGAGAGCAACAACTCACCAAAGGTCAGCACGAGATAGACCATGATGAGCAGGTTGGGCGTCACGTCAGCCACATGCACAGCCACGGGATAGCCGTCAGCGCCCATCTCCGTCTGTGGCATAGGCAGACCGTATGAGAACACGGCCATCATCGCGTAGGCCACGGCAGCCACAATCATACCGTATGCAATCTTACGCGGAGCAGAGGGTTCCTTCCCCTTGGCTGCCAGCGAGCCAAAGAGAGCCATCGACACAGGCGTCAGGGCCACCACGTAGAACGGGTTGAACTGCTGGAAGATCGGAGCAGAGACAGAAACAGTGCCCGTACTGTCGTACTGCAGGCAGAGGAAGGCCAGGGCCATACCAATAACCACGGCGGAGATAGCCTTACCCTTACCTGTCTTCGACTGGAACAGGGAGAACAGGGCATAGACGATGAAGATCAAGGCCACGAGGTTCCACACATCGAAGCACATGGCCTGCAGACCATCGGCCGACTGTGCCGTAAACTCATCAGCGAAATAGGTCAGCGACAGTCCGTTCTGGTGGAAGGCCATCCAGAAGAAGATCACCACGGCAAACACCAGGCAGAGCGCCACGATGCGCTGCTTGGTCTCCTCCTTCGAGAGTTCTGGCTCAGCGGCAGCACTGTCAGCCTTGGCAGCATCCTTCTTCCCACCCTCAGCATGGCGGAAGGTGGAGCGGAAGAGGTAATAGATGGCGATGGACAACACCAGCGATGCACAGGCCACGGCAAAGGAGAAGTGGTAGGCATCGTTGCTGGAGTAGCCCAGGGCTGTCTCCGCATACTCCTTGATCTTGATGGCTGCCGTCGGAGCAAAGAGGGCACCGATGTTAATGGCCATATAGAAGATCGAGAAACCTGCGTCACGCTTGGCGGCATACTGCGGATCGTCGTAGAGATTACCCACCATCACCTGCAGATTGCCCTTGAAGAGACCCGTGCCCAGTCCGATCAGCAACAGGGCTGCCAGCATCACAACGAGAGCCAGCGAATCACCGCCCAGGGGTACGGAGAGCAGCACGTAGCCTAAGAACATGATGATAATGCCCGTGGTGACCATACGGCCAAAGCCAAACTTATCGGCCAAGATACCACCAAAGAGCGGGAGGAAATACACGAGCATCAGAAACGAACTGTAGATCGTTCCTGCCATGGCAGGCGACAGTCCGTAGTTTGCTCTCAAAAACAGGGCGAATACGGCCAACATCGTGTAGTAGCCAAACCGCTCACCAGTGTTGGCCAGTGCCAACGTAAATAGTCCTTTCGGTTGTCCTTCAAACATGATTATTTAATATTAGAGTTTTTAGTCCTGATAATATCGAAGAGGTACGTGAACTTGATGACGATATTGCCGAAGTTGCTGCGCCCAAAGTAGTCACGCTTCGTATTGCCATAGATATTCCCCAGACCATAATAATAGCGGCCATCGATGAGGAAGTGCCCCACGTGGCGGTTGCTGAACTCCAGTCCTGCACCCACGGCGATGCCATAGTCAAACTTGTTCTCCACGGCCATCGTATCCTGGGCCACGACCTGCGAGGCACGCGAGGCATACTGGTAGTCGGGGTTGGGGCTGGTTGACGTGCCTGGCCTGAAGGCAGCATCACGCACGTTGAAATTGGTGTCCGACTTGTCACTCAGGAAGAAACCGAACTGAGGCCCCACCTGGAAGAAAGCCTGGAAGCCGCTCCGCTCGCGCCCCCACCCCAGACGGGCAAAGACGGGCACCTGCAGATAGTTCATCTGCCGCGCATAGCGCAGGGTCTGTGTCGCATCCGTATGCAGGGGGACGGGCTGGTCGTTCATATCGAGGATCTCCTCCTTCCATCCTATCTGGGCGTAGTTCACCTCAGCCACCACGGCACAGATGCTCTTGAAATATTTCTCACAAGTATAGCGCACCGTCAGACCACCTGTCATGCCCGTCTGGAATCCCTGTGGCACCGTGGGCATGAAGCCGACATTGCTCATGACATATCCGCCATTGACGCCAACGGCCAGGTCGTTCCTGAACTCCCCCACCTGGGCATGGACCAGTGAGAGACGGATAAGGAGAAACGAGAAAACGATTAGAACTTTCCGCATCTCTTAGAACTTGATGGTTTCCACGATGTGCTCAGGCCTGTAGTGCACGAAGAGCAGCGTCTTGTTGCGCAGACCGCCATTCCCATAGCGCTCAAACTGCAAGGGCGTCTGTACTGGCGGATAGCCAAACAAGCCTGCTGCCCCATTGAAACTCTTACCATACTTGTGCAACCCTCTCAGGAAGTAATAGGCATGGTCGAAGCCTGTGATGGCAAAGCGCGGCAGCAGGTTCTGCATATCCGAATGGAAGTTCCAGCGGTATTTCTGCTGGAGGCGCTGCGTGGCCGGCGACAATGGGTTATAATAGAACACGGAGGGGATGTAGGTATTAAACTTATAGAAATTATCCAGATGCGTCCTCGTATAGAGCAGCCAGTCTGTATAGCCAAACATCGTGATGTCCAGTTCCTGCTGTTTGGTCTTCAGACCATTGAGTTTGGCAAATGCCATCCCCAGTTCCTGTGAGCGCCCTGAGTTCAGGATCACCACGTTGGACTTCTTCCTACTGAACGCCTTGGCAAAGACCTCCTCGCCCGACTTCAGGTTGGTGACGGTGTACTCGATGCCCTGCTGTTCCAACTGGCGACGCAGACCTGAGGTGAAGTTTCCCTTCTTGCTGGTCGAGTCGTTGCAGTCGATGAAGACGGGGTGACTATTCTTGAAGCGCTCCATGAAGTGGCTGATCGTCGCTTCATTGATATCCGTTGGCGACTGCCACACACGGAAGATATTGCGGTTGGTAGCCAGTTGCGGGGCATTGATCGAGAAAGGGATCACCAGTTTGATATCATAGGTCCTCACAAACTCCGAGAGTACATCCATCTGCTTGGAATACAGGGGGCCGATGATCATGTCGCACTTCGTGGCGGCATCGTCGAGGAGCACCGTGCGTATATCGCCATTCTCAGGGGTGTTCCACGCATGGACATCAACGGAGATGCCCATCTTCTTCAGACTGTCACAAGCCATCAGCACGCCACGGTAGTATTCCACCATCCTCCGCCCGTCGCCATTGATATCGTGGAGGGGCAGCATCACGCCCAGACGGATCGCCCTGCCCTGGATGGGACTGGTAATACTATGGGTACTAGGATTGCTAGGGGTACTAGGATTACTAGGGCTACCAGCCTGGACTGGCTGGGCAGTGCCCTTGGCAAAAGGTATCCTAAGGACGGTACCCTTCTTTAATTCGTAGTCCGGCTCTTTCATCTCGGGGTTGGCATCAATCAGTTCCTCGATGGTAATGCCATACATCCTGGAGATGCCGAAGATGGTCTCCTTGCGCTTCACCTTGTGATAGCCACGGATCGATCCGTCATCCTGTGCAGAGACGATTCCAACCACCAAAAAGAGCAATACCGGCAGTAAAAAATATCTTAAAACGCGTGTCATAATTTCTAAATTTAGTAATTTCGCCTACAAAAGTACGAAATAATTGTCAATTATCAATTGCCAGTTATCAATTTTTTAGTATCTTTGCACTTTAAAGCATACGAAAATGAGAAATAAACGGTTTTTTATAGCAGCATTGGCCGCTTTCCTGCCCTTTCTCTGCATGGCACAGGGCAGCATTCCCTCACTGAACCCCACAGCCAACTACCTCGACGCGGATGGCATGGAGGCGGAGAGCAGCGACAATATCAGCGGACAGGCACCACTCAGCGTCACCTTCCATGCCAACCCCTCGAATATGGAGGACTACTCACCCACCTACGAATGGCACTTCCATAAGGATGGCGACGACAGGGATCTCGCTGTGCGCTATGAGGAGGATACCCAATACACCTTCATCGAGGCTGGCGTCACTCTCGTCACGCTCATCGTGAAATACAACAGCACCGAACTGGAGGACTACACGACGACCTTCTCCGTGACGATCAGTGCCAGCAAACTCATCTTCCCCAATGCCTTCTCGCCCAACAACGGCGACGATGTCAACAATGTATTCAAGGCCAAGGCCTACGAGAGCATCGTGGAGTTCCATGCCTATATCTTCAACCGCTGGGGACAGAAACTCTACGACTGGACGGACCCTGCGGGGGGATGGGACGGCACCTACAACGGCAAGGACGTAAATGAGGGCGTCTATTTCCTGCTCTGCAATGCAAAGGGGGCCGACGGCACGGTCTATACCATCAAGAAAGATGTCAATCTCCTGAGGGGCTATACGAATACCACGAACAGTTACTAACCGCCCTGAAGGCACCAAGAGAAACATGGAAAGACAAGACGAAAAGATAAATGTATATGGCGCGCGCGTTCATAATCTAAAGAATATCGATGTCGAGATCCCCCGCAACTCCCTGACGGTCATCACGGGCCTCAGCGGCTCTGGCAAGTCCAGCCTCGCCTTCGACACCATCTTCGCCGAGGGACAGCGACGCTATATCGAGACATTCTCCGCCTACGCACGCAACTTCCTGGGAGGCATGGAGCGCCCTGACGTGGATAAGATCACAGGTCTCTCGCCCGTCATCAGCATCGAGCAAAAGACCACTAACAAGACCCCCCGCTCCCCCGTGGGTACCACCACGGAAGTCTATGACTACATGCGACTGCTCTTCGCCCGCGCCGGCAAGGCCTATAGTTATGCCACTGGCGAGGAGATGGTGAAATATACCGAGGAAAAGGTGCTCGACATGATCCTCCACGACTATGCAGGTAAGAAAATCTTCATCCTGGCGCCACTCGTGCGTAGCCGCAAGGGCCACTACCGCGAACTCTTCGAGTCGATGCGCCGCAAGGGCTATCTGAACATGCGAGTGGATGGCGAAATCGTCGAGATCACGCGCGGCATGAAGGTCGATCGCTACAAGAACCACGACATAGAGGTGGTCATCGACAAACTGGCCGTCCCCGCCCTCCCCTCCTCCGGAGAGGAGGGGTCAGGGGTGGAGGCGAACAGCCGCCTCAAGAAGTCCGTCACCATCGCCATGAGACAGGGCGACGGCCTCATCATGATCCTCGATAAAGACACGGGCGACATCAAGCACTTCTCCAAGCGACTGATGTGCCCCACGACGGGCATCAGTTACTCAGACCCAGCGCCCAACAACTTCTCGTTCAACTCTCCCCAAGGGGCTTGCCCCTATTGCAAGGGACTGGGCGTGATCAACCAGATCGACCTGGGGAAAGTGATCCCTGACCGCAAGAAGAGCATCCATGAGGGCGGCATCATACCCCTGGGCAAATACAAGAACCAGATGATCTTCTGGCAGATCGACGCCATCCTGAAGAAATACGATATGGACCTGAAGACACCTATCGAGGACATCCCCGAGGAGGCCCTGCGCGAAGTGCTCTACGGCTCCCTGGAGAACGTACGCATCGACAAGGAACTGGTGCACACCTCCAGCGACTACTTCGTCGCCTTCGACGGCATCATCAAGTACCTGCGGGGCGTGATGGACAACGACGACTCCACGGCAGGACAGAAATGGGCGGTGCAGTTCCTCGCCGAGTGCGAGTGCCCTGAATGCCACGGCCAGCGACTCAACCGCGAGGCCCTGTCGTACAGGATATGGGACAAGAACATCGCCGAACTCGCCTCGATGGACATCACCGAACTCCGTGAGTGGCTCGACCACGTGGAGGAGCACCTCGACAGCCAGCAACGGAAGATCGCCGCTGAGATTCTCAAGGAGATCCGCACGCGGCTGGACTTCCTCCTCGACGTAGGCCTCGACTACCTCGCCCTCAACCGCCAGTCGGCCTCCCTCTCTGGCGGCGAGAGCCAGCGCATCCGTCTGGCCACGCAGATAGGCTCCCAACTCGTCAATGTGCTCTATATCCTCGACGAGCCCTCGATAGGCCTCCACCAGCGCGACAACGAGCGCCTCATCCGCTCACTGAAGGAACTGCGCGACCTGGGTAACACCGTCATCGTCGTGGAGCATGATGAAGACATGATGCGCAATGCCGACTGGATCATCGACATTGGCCCGCGTGCTGGCCGCAAGGGCGGTGAGGTGGTCTTTCAAGGCATCCCCGCCGACATGCTGAAGGCCGACACGCTCACTGCGAAGTACCTGAGAAATGAAGAATTAAGAGTGAAGAGTGAAAATTCTTCACCCTCCAATCTTCACTCTTCATTAAAACTAAAAGGCTGCACAGGCAACAACCTCAAGCACGTCGATGTCGAATTCCCACTGGGCAGACTCATTCTGGTCACAGGCGTCAGTGGCTCAGGCAAATCCACCCTCATCAACGAGACCCTCCAGCCCATCCTCTCCCAGCATTTCTACCACTCGCTGAAGGCTCCCATGCCCTACGACAGCATCGAGGGACTGGAGCATATCGACAAGGTGGTAAACGTCGATCAGTCGCCCATCGGCCGCACACCCCGCTCCAACCCTGCCACCTATACGGGTGTTTTCTCCGACATCCGCAGCCTCTTCGTCAATCTCCCTGAGGCAAAGATCCGCGGCTATAAGCCTGGGCGTTTCTCTTTCAACGTGAAGGGCGGACGCTGCGAGACCTGTGGCGGCAATGGCTACAAGACCATCGAGATGAACTTCCTACCTGATATCCAGGTACCCTGCGAGGAGTGCCATGGCAAGCGCTACAACCGCGAGACCCTCGAGGTGCGCTTCAAGGGCAAGTCGATTGCCGACGTGCTCGACATGACCATCAACCAGGCCGTGGAGTTCTTCGAGAAC
>ODAI012800025.1_pt1 | contig 14133 bp, 10 predicted proteins | sample 1539321 | NCBI WGS metagenome assembly ODAI01 (sample SAMN02144231, study PRJEB22623) | gut metagenome | biome: sheep rumen | host: Ovis aries | place: New Zealand
CCGTAGGCTCATGGCTTTGCTACGCGCTTCCTTCACCCCACCGTTACCGGCTTCGGCTTGCGTTTAACTACATGGACGGTAAGTTATCCATGACCGGACTTTCACCGGCAAGAACTGCGCCCTGCCCGGCGCACAAAAAAAGACCACCAGCATTTCACTGCTGATGGTCGCTCAGTCTATTATCAGTATGATTATTATTTCGAATTAATGCAAATCAGACGGCAAGGGGGCTCAGGCCGTGATCTGCCAGGTATTCATTTGCGGCTTTAATGCCATCGCAGCTCTGGGCACGGAGGATATAGTCAAGAGCCATGTGGCGAGTGTTATCTTCATCAAGCCTGACGGAGGCCCTTCGAAACAGAAGGCGGCTGATCCAATCAGGAAGTTTCAGTACCAGGGCTACAGCTGTCAGAAAATCTTCATTCCGATATTTCATGGGGCTTTCGATCCAGCGTTTCAATGTCACCTGGTTCATCCCCAGCTTTTCCGCCAGATCTTTCATTGATATTCCATTGGAAATGCGCAGATACTGGAATGCTTCAACAAAGTTCCGAGGGAATCGTTGACAGTAAAGCATCCGCGCCTCGATATCGTCCATGTCCCCCAGTTTTTCACGATTTAAAAAATCATTGACATAAAATCTGGTCCGCGAGATGTACTCGGAATCATAATACATGCGGCCGAATTCATACCTTCCAAGTCCTTTTTGAACATAGACGCGGACAAAACGAAGGCAGCATTCATCCACATGACTGTTTGCCCAGTCCGTAAGAAGCAGGCAGTTCCCGTGTTCCCGGTCTGAGACTTTCCTTACATACCGGGGATCGTTTCTGACCACATGACCGTCCGCATAGATATATTCTCCGCTCTGCATGATGTTTTTAAAATCTGCATTCTGCGAGATCATCTTTTCTACGGCCTTTCCGCTCACCACGAAGGTGTGTGTGACTTCACGCCATGCATCCGTGTCGAAGGCGAACGGTTCAATCATCTGCCTGTCCGCATAGTTTAGGGACCCCCTGGCTTCGACAAAGCCAAGCTGGATCATCCTCATCCGCATACGGAAATGCGGCACGCCAAATACCTTTGAAAGCTCTATTCCTACCTGTTCATACAGCTCGCCTGTATGGCGAAAGCTCCTGCCAGCAATTTCTGTAACTTTAGCTCTGGCTTTCCTGCATTCTTCCAGGATCATCTGAAAGGTTGGCGTCGCCGGCATTATCAGACCTATCGCTCCGCGGTCCGCCTGTTTTTCCATGAAGAACACTGGGTCAGCCCAGTCTTTCTTTGCCTTCCTCCTGCCAGTTTGTCCTTTGAAGCCTCTTACCTGACCGTCGAGCTTGCCTAGTCCTGTTTCGCTTCTAGAAGGGGAAGCTCCCCCCGCGGTATCTTCGGAAGATACTTCAATCGTCTTGATCTTTTTTGTGTCATTGCAGCACAGCCCCTGCAGGCGGTAAAAAAGATAATGTTCTTCATAGTGAAAGCATTCATGGAAGATCTCAAACTGAGGATAATTATGGCTGTCATGGCTTTCATTGATCACAATCGTGTGAGCAGGGATACGCACAGTAACGGGCAGCGTCCCGATGGGTTTGTTCTTTTGCAGGACTTCCAGGTTCCCTTCCCGGAAGAATAGAATGCCCGCTTCACTCTCACGGTCATGCAGGGGAAGGAGCAGGACCTGCAGCCCCATCCTGTTTGCAAGTTTTCCCGCGTCTCGCTTTTCAGGATCCCACAGGGCTTCTGGCAGGTATCTCTTCCAGATTTCCTCCGTTACGTCGTCAACCATTTGGTTCTTATAATACGGGACGAGAAACGGGCTCATGCGCAGGTAGTCGCTCCGGTCAGGCCTTCCCTTAACAAGGTCTTCTATGTAATAGTAAAAGCCGTCATTCGAAAGCTTCTCCAGACGGCTCCGGAAAGTCTCGTCCTTTATATGATCGCTGGTTTCCTCTTCATCCTCATCGGAGAAACCGCAATTGACCACAAGCGTTCCGTACCATCCCCTGATCCCTGAGCTTGTTTTAAGGGAAAGATGTACAAGGACGTCCATATAGAAAGATTCCCTGTCTGTCCTCCAATAAGAGAATTCCTGAAATTCGCAGGAGTGCTTATTCAGCAGTGTGTCCCGGAATGGAAATTTTATGATCTGCTCAAGCGACCCGTCCTTCAGACAGCGGTTCAGGTAAGAGAACATTGACAGCCTATAGTTGTCACAGAAATACTTTGTCATGGAAATGACATCCGGAAGCAGCAGCTTTTTCTCCGGCACAGCTCCTATCTCTTCCTTCTTTTCCAATAAGCCTTCCGGAGCGGTGTCCGTCAATTCTGCGTTACGTAGTGCGTCGGCTGTTTTTCTTTTTTTCTTTTCTGAGACTGCTCCGGCAGGTATAGTATCTACCGTGCAGTCTTCTGTCTCCGGAACTGCGGACCCTTCATCCGGATAAAAATCATCTTGTATCATGTCGTTTATCATTTACATCATCTCCCAGAAAATACGAGCATTTTTTCTTTCGCAGGTCTTCTTTGATGGGCCACCGGCCAGCTCCCACAGCCGCACAGGAGCATGAACCCCGAAAAGAAGAACGTTTGTTCAATTATATTATCACATATCTTATGTATTTACAAATATTAATTATGTTTACAAACAATTACAAATGTGTTACTCTTTTATTATCAGTATCAGGCATACGGGGAAATGAAAGAAGGGAAGGAGCGACCATGCCAAGAAAAAGAATCCAGCGTTCGACGCCTGAAGAAGGGAACGTCATCGACCTGAAGACACAAAAGCCTGTTCAGATACACTCTGTCCCTCTAATCTGCATGCAGATCAAGATCTACAGGGAAAAAGCAGGGATCGAGCAGAAAGCCATGGCAAAGGTCATCGGTGTGACTCCAAACGCGATCAGCAACTGGGAAAGCGGAAGGGCCCGGCCCGATATTAATCTGATCCCGGGAATCTGTGATGTGCTGGGAGTATCCCTCTATAAACTATTTGACATGGAAGAAACCGGCGAGAAATATTCTGTACAAGAAATGGCGCTGGTTAAGAAATACCGGCAGCTGAAACCTAGCAACCGTGTTCTCCTGGACAATCTTGCGTCAGATATGCTCAGCATCCAGGAAGCGGAGGAATGCCCCGCGCTCACCAGACTCCTTTTCTATCAGAGATCTCTCGCTGCAGGCTGCGGAGACCCGACAGAATTCGATGGCAAAGCGCTCCCTATCTATCTCTATGCAGAGATGCTCAATAGATCTGCAGGAAGCAGCGCCAGCCGGCGGGCGGACTGTGTCTTCCCTGTGAGCGGGGACAGCATGGAGCCGGATTATCATAGCGGGGATCTGGTCCTTGTGGAGCGCATCCCTGATGCCGACAATCTAAGACAGGGTGAGATCGGCGCTTTCATCGTCGGAAATGAAACGTATATCAAAGAGTATAGCGAAAACGGGCTTGTGTCCCTGAATCCAAAATATCCTTTACTGCGATTTGATGAAGAAGACAAGGTATACCTTATCGGAAGGGTGCTCGGGAAACTGGACCCCGCGTGCATCGCAGGCGCAGTGGATGTGGAGAGATACAAAAAGATCCATCCGGTTGACGCAGAAAACATGGGCGCCACATCGGATGGAAATGAAGTGGAGATCGTTCACAGGGAACTGATCGACAGATATCTAAGATAAGGACCTGATGGAACCCGAAGAAAGGAGCGAACGCATATGTGTGCTGGTTACCACCTGGAAGAATCGAAAGCCTTAAAGAGCATCGCATACGCGGCTGAGCACCATCCAATCAAAGAACAGATACTTGGCAAGCTCAGCAAACCGCTCGTCATAAAGGGAGATGTGCGCCTTTCGGACGTTGTCCCTGTTATCGCGCCGGATCAGAAGAAAGGGGAGGGACGCGTATTCCCCATGATGTGGGGCTTTTCCACAAAGCTTAATACCCTGATTCCGTCTGTGGATATCGATATACTTGATACGACCCGAAACCCGGTACTCCTTGAAGCCTGGTCGAAGCACCGGTGTCTCATTCCCTCATCGTGGTATTACGATTGGGAGAGGATACGCCCGGTCGATTCCTATGACACTTTTGGAGACCAGACACCAGAATCCGAACGCCGCAGAAAATATACTCAGATAAAGACTCCAGAAAAACTGGACGGTTCCGAGATGATCGGCGAACGCTATATGCTGCAAACAAAGGGATCCTCCATCACACTCCTCGCAGGACTTTACCGGATTGAAGAACATGATGGAGTGAAGTTTCCGCATTTCATAATCCTTACGCAGTACGCCGCTCCGAACATCATGTTTATCCACAACAAAATGCCGGTCATTTTCGACTCATCAGATGCCGCCCTGCTCCGCGACTGGCTAAATCCAGAGGCAACACCACCCTGGGATGTGGACCGCGTTTTAGAAAACAGTGTTACGGAAATCGTTTATGAAAAGAGCCCTGTGCAGCGCAAGAGAAGCCGGCAGATGGGGGTGTGATCAAGCTGAGCTCATTTGGTTTTACTTTGCTCGAGGTGTAGGAAGCTCTCTATTCACCAAATTCTTTAATTACTGCTTCCAGGCTTTTTTTTGCTATCTTTGTATAGGGATGATCCTCTTTCAGTACCTTTATAAAAATGTCATATGCTTTTTGCAAATATCGTTTTGCTTCTGCATAATCTCGCAAGAAATAATACAGCAGGCCAATGTTATTATATATCGTCGCTGTTAAAGGATTCTCTTCCCCAAGAACTTTCCCGCTAATCGCAAGAGCCTTCTTATTGTATTCCAGCGCCTTTGAATAATCCCCCTGAACCTCATATACTCCGGCTATGTTATTATACATCGTCGCTGATGAAGGGTGCTCTTCCCCAAGCACTCTCTCGCTGATCGCGAGAGCTTTCTTATAGTATTCCAGTGCCTTTGTATATTCCCCCTGGGCCCTATATACTCCGCCCATGTTATTATACATCGCCCCTGTTGAAGGATGCTCTTTCCCAAGCACTTTCTCGCTGATCGCAAGGGCCTTCTTATAGTATTCCAGCGCCTTTTGATATTCCCCCTGGGCCTTATATACTCCGCCTATGTTATTATACGTCGCCGCTGTATCTGGATGTTCTTTCCCAAGCACACTCTCTCTAATTTCAAGAGCCTTCTTATAGTATTCCAGCGCCTTTTGATATTCCCCCTGGGCCTGATATACTTCGCCTATATTATTATACGTTGCCGCTGTATCTGGATGCTCTTCCCCTAGCACACACTCTCTGATCGCAAGAGCCTTCTTATAGTATTCCAGCGTCTTTGTATATTGCCCTTGGGCCTGATACACGCCAGCCATATTATTATACGTCGCCGCTGTATCTGGATGCTCTTCCCCTAGCACTTTCTCGCTAATCACAAGTGCCTTCTTATCATATTCCAGCGCCTTGGTATATTCCCCCTGGGCCTGATATACTCCGGCTATGTTATTATACGTCGCCGCTGTATCTGGATGCTTTTCCCCTCGCATGTTCTCTCTGATCGCAAGAGCCTTCTTATAGTATTCTAGCGCCTTGGTATGTTCCCCCCGGGCTTGATACACAATGGCTATGTTATTATACGTCGTCGCTGTATCTGGATGCTCTTCCCCTAGCACTTTCTCGTTGATCGCAAGAGCCTTCTTATTGTATTCCAGCGCCTTGGTATATTCCCCCTGGGCCTTATATACTCCGGCTATGTTATTATAAGTCGCCGCTGTATCTGGATGCTCTTCCCAAAGCATGCTTTCTCTGATCGCAAGAGCCTTCTTATAGTATTCTAGCGCCTTGGTATATTCCCCCTGGGCCTGATACACAAGGGCTATGTTATTATACGTCGTCGCTGTATCTGGATGCTCTTCCCCTAGCACTTTCTCGTTAATCGCAAGAGCCTTCTTATAGTATTCCAGCGCCTTGGTATATTCCCCTTGGGCCTGATACACCAGGGCTATGTTATTATACGTCGTCGCTGTTGAAGAATGCTCTTCCCCAAGCACTTTCTCGCTAATCGCAAGAGCCTTCATATTGTATTCCAGCGCCTTGGTATATTCCCCCTGGGCCTGATACACAAGGGCTATGTTATTATACATCGTCGCTGTCTCTTGTTTCTGGCTCCCTTTCTCTGACAACAAAATGCATACTGTTTCCGGAACTACAATACGTTCGCGAACCTTTGTATAAACCGTACTTTTTGACATATACTGATCTGTGTAGCTAAGCTCCTCGATCAGGTTCTCATACTTTTCGATATCGACACCACTATCTTGCAACTCCACTGAACCTTTTACCATGGTATGGATCAGGAATCCGTCCCCTGCCTTCTCCATCCAACCACGTTCTGTCAGATACTTGAGATCTGTCACGCTGAACCCAGCCCACTTGAAGGCATCAGCAAAAATAATAGCTTCTGGTGGAAACACCGCAAAGAACCTCATTAGTTCCTGCTGAGTATCTTTCAAAGTAGATATTCGATACAAGTTCCTGATCTGCCCTTGGAGTTTCTTATCAACCACAGATAAATGGCTATCGGCATGGTCAGTCTCAATGATATCCTCAGAATCGACTCCAAATACATCCTTCTTTAACGCTGTCCACAACTCATCTAATCGATCCACGTACTCCCAGCATGCCATCTTTGCGATGAGCTCAATCAGAAGAGCATTACAAATGGATGCATCAATAATCTTTTCAACATACACCATATCAGATCTATTCTCAATTTCCTGCCAAGACGGAGCAGAAAAAGAATTAAGATAATGTTTGTAGAAAAGAGTGATGGCGTCCTGCTTACTCATTTTCTTAAGAGGATAAGGTTTAAATTTCGGAATGGCTGCCCTTGTGGTGATTAGGATCTTCGTACTGCCGGAGATGGTATTAATTTTCTCGGCCTCTTGAAAACTTGGCGGGTTATCCATATTATCAATGACAAGAAATGTCGGATGCTCCTGTAGAAATCTATACGCCTCTTTGAACTTTTCATCAACTGATCCAACTGCTACAACTGCAGGAATTTCTATCTTGGATAAATCCGCTTTAAGATCGCCAGTACTTGTTATCCACGCGACATGTTCGAATTGGGAATTTCCGCGCTCGATCTCTCCCTTCACGTCATTGATGATCTTTGTAGCAACAGCCGTCTTACCCACTCCACCATCAGCGCGGAGGGCGACTATGTTATTTTGAGAAAATGCGTCACGGATAGCAGTGATATCATTTTCACGGCCAATGAGCTCATTGGGGGCGGAGATCGATGTGAGGGGGATATGCGTCGATTCTTTATATGGTAATGTCCTTATATCAGATATTCTTTTCGCAAGAATAATGTTCTGTATTATTGCTGAAAGTGAAATATCATTCCTAATCTCTTCTTTAAGAGTGATAATAAGCTCTTTTGAGAAGTCTTCAGGAATACTATCTGTATCTATATTTTCCGAATCCTTATGAACATCATTTATTATTCTATCAACTTCTGATAATACGCCTATATGATCTTTTTCGTGATCATCGTCACTCTTTTGCTCTATCCCATAGCTTTCCAAAAACAGTGCAATCGTGTCGGGTGTAGCAAACAATGATTCCTCTAATGGTTCCCAAAACTCATCTGGAAGATCTATCTTCCTTCTCATTTGCGTCCACGTGCGATCTAAGGCCCTGCCCCAGTGTTTTTCAGCAGTATCAGCATCATCTTTGGACAGTTCTACCCCTGCCAGGAAGCCACCGATTTCATCACCTGCTGAATCTGCAAATTCTTCTGGAACTCCCAGCTTTTTAATCAGAAAAGATATTGCTCCTCCAATAAACCGTCCGGCATATTCTTTTTTCTTATCACCGCTGTAACTGATAGACGCTGGCATCGTTTTATCCTCCGACGATACTGCTATTAATCACCCCTACTACTTTTCCCTCTGCATTTTTCCACTCTGCATTTCCACTTATACTGGAGCCGCATAGCCTCATTGTCAAAAACTCTTCATTTCAACTATTATATATAAACTCACACTTCGTCTCCATGACAACACCCTCCCCGAACTTTTTATGCCGGACATACCGTGATGTTGTTCCTCTGACTTTTCCTTTCCTCTCAGCACTGTACTCCGCATCGACGTTCTTCCCGTTTTTCCTGTAATCGTCCATATCCTTAAACACAAACATGGAAGACTTCATTACGCCATTCTCTGCGACAGGCCTGATCTGGAACATCCAGACCAAACGATTACACCATTCTCGCCAGGCTGCGTCTCCGTGTAGGGTTTGTCGATAAGCTCAATCCTGCCGCAGTACGTGTACCGACCCTCGTCCAACACATCGAAAAGATGTACGTCGACACCATTAGTATTACAGTTTGCAAGGGTGGCGTTCTGTGCCCAGTGGATGTCCTGGTCTCCGTTTTTGCCCATTCCCGTGTAGTGAAGGGTCCCGGCGATCCATTTGTCGTGGTAGAGTCCCTTGGTATAGTCAGAGACAATAACCAGGGTGTTCGTGGCGTGGGAACGGCGCATCCCGCCCATGTTGCCACATTTGAAGATTGAGCCAAGTTCAGCATTGGATATATCCTGGCCAATTTGGAGGTTAGGGTTGATTTTATGAGGCATGATTGGTGGGGCTCCTTTTAGAAACAAACTATTAGTTGGCTTCTTGTATTTCTTTTTTTGCCAATTCCTTCTCATGCTGAAGGCTTGTAGTGGAACTTTCTGTAATTGGAAGTGGATCAATAATTTTCTCTATTTTTACTGCCGTTGCCGTAATAGAAACCATTAGCAAATCTCCAAGACGGCTGCTTTCAAAATCAATACCTATTAAGGCATTTGCACCAACCTTTTGAGCTTTTGACATAACGCGCTTTCGCAATTCTATTTTGATGTCATTTAGCTTCTGAATCATTTCAATAGCTTCACCGCCTGATAATGAAGATAGAAAGTTATCAATGGAAGAACTGATCCCCGTTCCTAAACCGATACCAAATAAGATCTCGTCAAAAAAAACATCGATGTAATCTGTAATAAAATAACCTTGAAAGTCATACCCTGTTGTTAATTTTATCTTTTTAATTTCTTCCTGCCTAAGTAATTCTTCTTTCTCCCTTTGTTCCCGCCTAAGCGGTTCTTCCTTCTTTCTTTGCTCCTGTATGATTAAATCTTCCTTGTATAAAGATACAATCCTTTCAACATCTGAATCATTAACTGAACTTCCTAAAAAGCCTTCTTTATGTTCAATAGAATTTGTTCGCAGAAATTCTTCGAAATTATTTAAATCAAATCCATATTTTTTACATAAATCATATGATTTCACTTGACTTATCCTCCCAACTTTTATAAGTATTAAACCACTATTTATAGATCGATCCCGACCTCTACTGTTATCTGCTAGTTATCGATGATACTCTTGCCTTTAAAGGAATCTAATACAAGATCATTGATAAAGACGCGAATCATCTCATCCCGTGAATTGATACGAACATATACACCCGTCTTGGCTGTCTCTCATTGGTCGTGAAGATCACACGATTCTGCCGGTCATGCCATTCCACGCCCAAAAGGCCAGCAAGGTGAGTGATCGATTTATGCATTTCTGGGTTCATTTCTATTTGTTCTTTTACCATAATCACTGCGGTTTATCCGATGTCGAAAACTACATGTCTTTACTACAATCGCCCATATTTCTCCGCAACCTCTTTAATATATTCTATTGCGGAAGAAACATCTGGAAAAGAAAGTTTAGTCTCTTTATCAGAGTTTGCCTTCCATGGAACCCTGTATTTTGAATCGACAGACTGGGTATACCAAAATCCCATTTCATTGCCTGTCCAAAAATGTACCTTTCGGCTACTCTCTTGATACCAGAACTGTGCACGATTTCTGGCACGCCTGACATCACCAAGATTTATATAAGGCCCATCTACTCTGTCATATCGAATTTCGTTTTCAAATCCATAGTCATCCAGAACCTGCTTGAGTTGATTAAGAACTATCGTTCTGTCATAGTTACCACGATTATCTGTTTCTTTCTTCCCAGGCTCTTTCTGAGAAAAGCCGGACGGCTCTTTAATAAGACTATTCAAGTAATCAAGTGCTTCCTTTTTTGAGGATCCGTTTTCTAACATATCTATCAGCTTCTGAATACAATTCTTGAATTCTGATTCATTAATATATCGTTCACCCATGCTTTTATATCCTCTCACTTCCACGAAATCGTCTTTCATCTCGGGGCGCTCCACAGATAATCAGTGCTATTCTTCGAACACCTACACAGCACGCTTAGGTATACCAACGCCTTCCAATATAATAAATAATGATCTATTTCCGATTATCAAGGTGTGGTGTTTGTTAATGTTTAAAAAAAGAAAGCAATTGTTTGACAAGGTTCTTGTAGATATTTGCTTTCTCAAATTCGTCTACAATAATGACTCGTTCTTTATCATTATGTGCCATCGAATATGAGATGATGGTTCCACCATGACTAGCTGCATTGCGATGTTCTCTTGCTGCATCAATAGCGACCGCAAATGCACTGATATTCTTTCTCCATCCTGTTACAAAAATCTCATCAAGAAATTGAGAGAAATATCTTACCTCTGCAGATCGCCTTTCATCTACAGTATTTTGAAGCAAAAAAACAAAATTTCCTATCATGCATTCGTTTTTAAATCCAGTATAGTCTACGAACGATCCGATTCTCTTTTCAGGAAAAAAGCCATAGCCAGCTGACCTTTCTTGAGATCTTTCATATAATTTTGTTTTCATTCGTGCAACAAATGGCGCAACTCCTATCTCTCTTCTCACCCTGCCAATGTAGGGACGAATTATCAGATCATTGTATAATGCTTCAAAAGCCTGATAGTACAGTGCAGAAATACATGAGTAATCAAATCCCTCTTCCGGCACCTTTCCCTTGATGTAAAGATTGTATAAATACTCCGCTGTTACAAGGGTTTCAAGAACACTAACCGATATAGTTTGGCCATACGCATTTAGTTCTAAGTACAGTGTACTTTTCAGATTCTGAAACAATTGTTCCCCGCTAACTTTTTTCTTGATTGCCTCTGAAATCTGAACAGAAACGCTGTCCAGGAAATCATAATCATCTTCATTAAAGTCGTAGTTCTTCATATAGCTAAGCCGATTAGTAACGATCGTATTAACATCAGTATTCTTAAGGGCATCCAGGCTTTGTAATACGTGAAACTTAATTAGCTCAGTCCGGTTCTTTTCTTTTTGCACCTCTCCTCTATAATATTCTGCTTCCGCATCGCGAATCGCTGCAAGGTTAAGAGCAGTTTGCTTTCTATATTTTTTTAAAATGCTATCACGTGAGTATGCTTCTCTCCTAAAGTCTCTCTCAATGTCCTCAAGTCGAGAACAAATATCTTCTAGTTTTTCTTTTTCATTTTCATCATCTGTCGAGTCTACAACAAATGGAATAGTTAAAGTAAGCAAGTATATAAAATCAATAGTCCTTACTATATCTGACAAAACATATTCAGCCTCTTCTTTTATTAGAACCTCCCTTATTTCAGCTTCACATTTATCAAGTTCTTGCTCATAAAACGACATCTGATTTAGATCACAAACATTATAGAAAGCTGTCAGAAGCTTCTTTTTTAATCGAAGTAATATAGTAGAATCTCTTTTCTTTTTAAACAATTCAAATTCATCTTCCTTATCTCCTTTAACAAATTCTGCTTTTGCCACTTCGTTCAGTTTGCTGTATCCGATACGATTATGAAATGTATTGAAGTACTCATCTATTTTTTCGGATAATAGGTATACAGCAGATACACAACAATCTGAAGTCCTAGTACTGTACATATATAGTTCGCCGTCCATTAAATATTTAAAAACCACATGTGAGTTATCAAAGTCAGATTCCCATATATTTAGGTCCCAATTACTGTATTTTCTTTTTCTTAAGTTATTTAGTATTGCACTTCCTACTACAAATACTAATGCATCAAGATCTTCCTTATCCTTCTTAAACCTATATCGATGAAAAAGGATCATCGATAAATTAAAGGACAAGGGCATCAACATTTTATATTTTTCGTTAAGTTTTACATCCTGAAATGGGTTTTTAAGTGGGACTTTTGACTTTCTTTTATTAACATTTCTATTAATATCTTCAAGTAGCTTAATGTGTTTTTCAATGGTACTAACCTTTTCATCGACATTTTCTATGTTGACAATTGCATTAATAGTTTCTGTTTCGCTCCCGATTATTCTGTCTCTTTCTTCCCTGCTTATACCTTCCTCCAGTTGTTGGCTAGAATTATGCACCTCCCATATTCTTCCGCTGTCTGTATCCGTAGTATAAATAGTTCTAATAAAGAACCAATCGGAAATATTAGCTAAACAATCTATACCAGTAAACGTTTCAAAGGACAGATTTAATTTCTTTATTTCATCACTGCTCTTAATAAGTTTGAATCTTTTATTATACTGAATGTTCTGCATGCAATACGTAAAAGTTCTAAAAACAATATGCTCTAAAATATATAGATCGTAATAGTCAAAATGATAAACAGCCTCGATATTGATTCTACACATAATATCCAGGTAGAAAGATTCAATTGTATGTGCAAGGAAATACACAGGGTCAGTATATACCCCTTCTTCCACCACATAGAATACAGGCTGGTAAGAATCTATGCTATATGCATCTATTTCATATGGGTACCCTGATAGTTCCTCCAAGAAATCATGAGCCGCATTAAAAAAATTAGGGAATAAAGTGTCATACTGCTTTACCCTTTGGGCAGCCAGCTCATATAGTTCCTCAGATATATGAGGTACTATCTCAAAAGTCGTTTCTTTGGAAAGAATATCTTCGTAATTCATCTATACCCCCCTTGGGCTTGGCTATACATTCTTAGTCCACGTCAATCCCTGACAGATCAATATCATCTGCATATTTACATTTTCCAGCTTCAACCAGCCCAGGGAGGTCATCCCAACCACACCGCACAAGTGCGATCACGTACATAATAAAATGTCCGGCTGGATTGTCTCTATTCTCTTCTATGCTCCGGAAGATGTCTTTGTACTCGCCATAATCTCCAAAGGAGATTCCATCAAAGCTATTGATATAATACTCCCCATTCAGCTTATCGATGAATTTCTCATCGTCTCCATCTATATCCTGAACCTTATCGTAAATATCTTCTTCAGTGAGATAAAAATTGGCAAGCCCATCAAACTCTGATAGGGTCAACCACATAAACGGCCCGTCATCCTTCTTAAACTGGGCAGAAGCAGTTACTGCCTCAGGGACTGGCCCGCAGGCAATACCGCTACCACTTGATACACCGCATTTTACGTCGTTAATATAATATCTTGTTGTCATCTTGTGTCTTCCTCCGTAAATATATAATGTGTTGCCAGTATTACTACTCAGTTCATACTACAAAACAGGTCGTCTAAAAAAACGGACTCAATTTACATTCAAAGCCATTCAAAGCATTTTCAAAGACCGTGCAAAGAGCATGCAAAGAGGCATACAATGACCGCGCAAAGGCGTTAATTGCGAAGACCTATGCAAAGGAGATACGAAAAATAAGAGATCGTATACATTACTCTGATCTTGTAATGACTTTCACTCAAAGATCTTAAGATATTTATATTTGAAAGCATATTATCACTGTACCACCGTATGGATCTATCAAGACGTTATCTTTGATACAAACCCATTATGTTCGATTAGCCCAGAAACCGCTTGATTTCTGGGCTTTTTCGCATTTTGGCGCGCTGAAAGAAAGGTGTCCTGCGGGCGCTGTATTTATAGGCCGTGGCAGCTGCTGTACTCAAAGCGACACCCCTTTCTGCAATCGTTAAAAAGTATAGAAACGTTATAAGGTAGATGATGCCTGTTGAATATAGGGCACAATCACATCGTAGAACTTCTTTGTCCAGTCGGCATGGAAGTTTGCCATCTGGAGCCAATCGGTCTCGTTCTCGATGCTAACGCTATTCAGCTGAATGAAGACCTTGGATGATTTAATATCATTGCCACGGTTCCATTGGAGCGTCGTGCCCAGTGCTGATTCTATTTCCGTTTTATGTGTGTACAGGCTATCGAAGGCAGCTTTGTTTTCTTGCTTATTGCCTCTGCCAAATACGACCTCCGCCCGCGC
>ODAI013371902.1_pt1 | contig 14129 bp, 8 predicted proteins | sample 1539321 | NCBI WGS metagenome assembly ODAI01 (sample SAMN02144231, study PRJEB22623) | gut metagenome | biome: sheep rumen | host: Ovis aries | place: New Zealand
GAATCCCGCGGATTTATCTTCGGAATGCCGATCGCCTACAATCTTCACAAGCCCTTCGTCCTGGTGCGCAAAAAAGGCAAGCTTCCCTGTGAGACTGTTTCCCAGACCTATGATCTGGAGTACGGTCAGGCGACGATTGAGATGCACAAGGATTCGATTCAGCCCGGCCAGAGAGTCGTTATCATCGACGATCTGATTGCCACCGGCGGTACGATCGAGGCTGCGATCAAGCTGATTGAGAAGCTCGGAGGGAAGGTCAGCAAAGCAGTGTTCCTGATGGAACTGGCAGGACTGAAAGGCCGCGAAAAGCTGAAAGGCTATGACGTGGAATCTGTTCTGTGCTATGACGGAAAATAAGTAACGGGACCCGGAAAGGGACAGTCGCAGAGGTGGATATGGCAGACAGTGTGTACGGCACCGGAGATCAAGCAGGCGGTGCAGCGGCTTTGAAACTGAATACAGAGCAGCAGACGCCTTCCCCGGCCGGAGACGGGGTGCTGATCAGCAGGGAGTATCAGAATGCGCGGACGATGGAGGATTTCACCAGTCCGGAGGATCTGTATGACACCCTGATCGCGAGCATCCGCAAGTATCACCCGTCCGATGATATCTCCATGGTTGAGAAGGCTTATTCGATTGCCTATAATGCCCATAAGGAGCAGAAACGCAAGTCGGGTGAGCCCTATATCATCCATCCGCTCTGCGTCGCCATCATCCTGGCAGACCTGGAACTGGACAAGGAGACGATTGTGGCCGGCCTTCTCCACGATGTGGTGGAAGACACGGTTATGACAAATGAAGAGATCTGCAGGGAGTTCGGCAAAGAAGTGGAGCTTCTTGTGGACGGAGTCACAAAGCTGGGCCAGCTGTCCTATTCCGCCGACCGGCTGGAGATGCAGGCGGAGAATCTGCGGAAGATGTTCCTGGCCATGGCGAAGGACATCCGCGTCATTCTGATCAAGCTGGCGGACCGGCTGCATAATATGCGTACGCTTCAGTACATGAAGCCTGAGAAGCAGAAGGAGAAAGCGCGGGAGACCATGGACATCTACGCGCCGATCGCCCAGAGACTCGGTATCAGCAGGATCAAGGTCGAGCTGGATGATCTCTCTCTGAAGTATCTGGAGCCGGAGATCTACTATGACCTGGTGGAGAAGGTATCCCTGAAGAAGGAAGAGCGCCAGGCTTTCGTGGAGGAGATCGTAAGGGACGTCTCCCTGCATATAGAGCAGGCAGGGATCCACGCAGAGATCTACGGGAGAGCGAAGCATTTCTTCAGCATCTACAAGAAGATGGTCAATCAGGGAAAGACCATCGATCAGATCTATGATCTCTTCGCCGTCCGCATCATCGTGGACAGCGTAAAGGACTGCTATGCGGCGCTGGGAATCATCCATGAGATGTATAAGCCCATTCCGGGCAGGTTTAAAGACTATATCGCGATGCCCAAGGAGAATATGTATCAGTCTCTGCATACGACTCTGATCGCGCCGAACGGCTCTCCTTTTGAGATCCAGATCCGCACCTTCGACATGCATCGTGTCGCGGAATATGGTATCGCTGCCCACTGGAAATACAAAGAAGCTTCCGACGGAAAGAAGGTCAGTTCCCAGAAGCAGGAGGAAGAGAAGCTGACCTGGCTCCGCCAGATTCTTGAATGGCAGCAGGAAGCGGACAACAAGGAGTTCATGTCGCTGCTCAAGAGTGACCTGAACCTGTTTAATGAGAGTGTCTACTGCTTTACGCCGGCGGGGGATGTCAAGACCCTGCCCAACGGCTCGACTCCCATCGATTTCGCCTACAGCATTCACTCTGCGGTCGGAAACCGGATGGTCGGCGCCCGTGTAAACGGGAAGCTTGTCACCATCGATTATGTGATTCAGAACGGCGACCGCATCGAGATTATTACTTCGGCGAATTCCAGAGGTCCGAGCAGGGACTGGCTGAATATCGTCCGCAGTACGCAGGCGAAGAATAAGATTAACCAGTGGTTCAAGCAGGAACGCAAGGAAGACAATATCATCCGGGGCCGTGAGGCCCTGCAGAATTACTGCAAAACCAAGAATCTCAACAGTGCGGAGCTCCTGCGTCCGGAATACACCGACGCGGTTACGCGCAAATATGGATTCAAGGACTGGGAGTCTGTTCTGGCGGCGATCGGCCACGGCGGCCTGAAGGAAGGCCAGATTGTCAATAAGCTCCGCGAGAATTATGAGAAAGCCCACCAGAAACACCTGACCGACGAGGACATCCTCGCGGGCGGCATGCAGAAGGACCAGAAGAAGGTTACCCGCTCCAGAAGCGGAATCATCGTCAAAGGGATTGATGATGTCTCGGTCCGCCTGTCCAAGTGCTGCAGCCCCGTGCCGGGCGATGAGATTATCGGATTTATTACCAGAGGCAGAGGCGTGACGGTCCACCGGACAGACTGCGTCAATATTGTGAATCTTCCCGAGGAGGAGCAGGGCAGACTGATCGAAGTGGAGTGGGCCCGGGACACGCAGGGCGATGAAAAGGGCAAACTCTACATGGCGGAGATCCGGATCTTCGCGCGCAACCGTACCGGGCTGCTTGTGGATATCACGAAGATTCTTACAGAGAGGAAGATCGATGTTCAGAGCGTCTCTTCCCGCATGAGCAAGCAGGGCATGGCAACCATCGCCTATGAGTTCCAGGTCCAGGGCAGGGATGAGCTGAGAGAACTGATTGAAAAGATCCGGCAGGTCGACAGTGTGATCGACGTGCAGCGCACCAGCGGGTGAGCCGCAGCCGGGAACAGGGATATGATCACGGCGTCCGTTCAGGCGGACGCCTGTATTTTTTAAAACAGATATGCGGATATGGGTATGTCCGGGTGAAGCCTTATGTGCCCGGGCATGCATATTGCCGGGGCAGAAGCGTAACGGGTTCAGACTTTTGCCGGGGCAGAAGAAAAAGAGTTAAGGCGCAGGATCTGCGCCGGGAGGAGGGGCTATGGCGGATTTGGAACTAACAGTTCTTGTGCTGGGAATCATAGAAACAAATACCTATATTCTCGCCAATAAGCAGACAAAGGAAGCACTGCTGATCGATCCGGCCGACGGCGCGGACAGGATTATGGATTTTCTGGCAGAGAAGGAGTATCATCCCGCTGCTATCTATCTCACCCACGGGCATGACGACCATTTCGGGGCTGTCAATGAACTGAAGCGGGAGTTCGGTCTTCTCACTTACATCATGAAGGAGGAAGAGGAATTCGTTCAGTCTGTCAATTTTAACCTGTCGGGGCTGTTCGGGCATCCGCGGGTGACGGAACCTGAGATGTTTTTTGTGGACGGCCAGAAAGTCCGCGTTCTCGGAACGGAGATGACAGCGATCCTGACGCCGGGACATACCCCGGGAGGCGCCTGCTATTATTTCCCGGAGGAAAAACTCCTTTTCTCCGGCGATACGCTCTTCTGCGAATCCGTAGGGCGCAGTGATTTTCCCGGCGGGAACGGGGAGCAGCTGATCCGCTCCGTCCGGGAAAAGCTGATGCCGCTTCCGGACGATGTGAAGGTTTATCCGGGACACGGGCCGGACACGACGATCGGATATGAACGCAGGCACAATCCTTATGTCAGGGGAAGCGCGATATGAATGCAGTCCGCAGGATCCGGATTTTTCTGGATGAGAGAAGTTTTGAATATGATATTTATACCCTTGTGATCGCCTTCTTCCAGGGAGCCGAGGTTCATGTCTTTGATCCCGGGGATCAGTCTTTTCCGGAAGCTGAGCTGACGCTGGACGTGTCTGCTTCCGGGCAGGATGCCCGCCTGCTGCTGGAGAAGGCCCCGGCGCCGGCAGTTCCGGCTGCACGCCAGGATCAGAGTGTACACCCTGCTCCGCAGGAGTCCCCGGCGTCGGCAGTTCCGGCCTCGTTCCGGGATCAGAGCGCACATTCTGCTCAGCAGGAGTCCCCGGCACCGGCTGCTTTAGCGGAAGTGCCGGAAAACGCGGCAGATGCTTTCCGGGAAGAGCGGGTCATTCCCGCATTTTCCGGCCTTGAGAGAAGCGGGCAGAAAAACTGTCTGAAGAGGGCGCTTTACGAGATGCTCCGTTCCCTGACGGGAAGAGATCTCCCCTGGGGGAATCTGACGGGAATCCGCCCGGTCCGCCTGGCCATGGATTTTCTGAAAAGAGAGGATGGCGACGGCGGCGCGGCGGCGGAGGATCTGATCCGATCCTATTATGTAAGTGAGCGGAAGGCAGACCTTGCGGTACGGATCGCGCAGAGGGAAAAAAGGATCCTGGACAGGCTCTGCCCTGAGGAGCATTTCAGCCTCTATGTGGGGATCCCCTTTTGCCCCAGCATCTGTCTCTACTGTTCTTTTTCATCGAGCCCCCTCGGCATCTGGGAAAAGAAGGTGGATGATTATCTGGATGCCCTCATCCGTGAGATCGAGGCGTCGCGGACCTGTTTTCCGGATAAGAAGCTGCAGACCGTCTATATCGGCGGCGGGACGCCGACTACCCTGAACCCTTCGCAGATGGACAGACTGCTGAGCGCCCTGGAGGAAAACTTTGCCATGGACGGCATCGCCGAGTTTACGGTGGAGGCAGGGAGGCCGGACAGCATCACGCCTGAAAAGCTGGAGGTGCTGAAGCGCCACGCTGTCAGCCGGATTTCAATCAATCCCCAGACCATGAACCAGAAAACGCTGGACCTGATCGGAAGACGCCACAGCGCGGAGCAGACGGAGGAAGCTTTTGCCCTGGCCAGGAGCATGGGATTTGACAATATCAATATGGATATCATCGTCGGCCTTCCAGGGGAAGGACTTGAGGAAGTGCGGCGGACAATGGACCGCCTGATGGAGATGAATCCGGATGATATCACGGTGCACGCCCTGGCGCTGAAGCGGGCGGCGCGCCTTTCCCTCCATATGGATGAGTACGAGAAGATCTCCTTCCGGGCGAGCGACGAGATTATGGAATGCACGGAAAAGGCCTGCGAAGCGCTTTCCATGAGTCCTTATTATCTCTACCGGCAGAAGAATATGGCAGGCAATTTTGAAAATGTCGGCTACGCCAGATCGGGAAAAGCAGGCCTTTATAATATCTTGATTATGGAAGAAGTTCAGAGTATACTGGCACTTGGAGCGTCCGGATCCACAAAGATCGTTGAGCCGGACGGCAGAATCTGGCGGATCGAGAACGTGAAGGATATCCGCAGTTACCTTGAGCGCATCGATGAGATGATCGCGCGAAAGGATCCGCTCAGGCGGCAGTGAGCCGGAGAAAACGCCGAAACGGCAGTGCAGAGCTGAATCTTTGCGGCGGATAAACGGCAGATCGCGGAAAAGAAAGAAAAACAGGGATAAGGAGCATTTACAGATATGGCAGAATCTATGCAGGGCCTCAGGCGCACCCACAGATGCGCGGAGGTAACGGAAGCGCAGATCGGCAGCGAAGTGACGCTGATGGGCTGGACACAGAAGAGAAGAAATCTGGGAAGTCTGATTTTCGTGGACCTCAGGGACCGTTCCGGCATCATGCAGGTAGTCTTTGATGAAAATGATATCGGTGCCGAGGGTTTCGCGAAAGCCGGGACGATCCGCAGCGAATATGTCCTTGCGGTAGTCGGCAGGGTTGAAAGAAGAGGCGGCGCGATCAACGAGAAACTGAAGACCGGCACGATGGAGCTGCGAGCGACCTCGCTGCGCATCCTCTCCGAGTCGGAGACTCCGCCTTTCCCGATCGAGGAGAACAGCCAGACAAAAGAGGAGCTGCGCCTGAAGAACCGGACACTGGACCTGCGCAGACCTGATATACAGAGGAATCTGATGGTGAAGAGCCAGGTCGCGAGACTGGCCCGCGATTTCATGGCAGATGAGGGCTTTCTGGAGATCGAGACGCCCATGCTCGGCAAGAGCACACCGGAAGGAGCCCGCGATTATCTGGTCCCGAGCCGCATCTATCAGGGATCTTTCTTCGCACTGCCCCAGTCCCCTCAGCTCTACAAGCAGCTGCTGATGGTGGCAGGTTATGACCGTTATTTCCAGCTGGCCAGATGTTTCCGCGATGAGGACCTGCGTGCGGACCGGCAGCCGGAATTCACCCAGATGGACATGGAGCTGTCCTTTGTGGATATTGATGACGTGATTGACGTGAACGAGCGTCTGCTGAAGCATCTCTGGAAGGAAGTTCTCGGAATCGACCTGCAGATCCCATTCCCAAGGATGAAGTGGATCGACGCCATGAACCGTTTCGGCTCCGACAAGCCGGATCTGCGCTTCGGGATGGAGCTGGTTGATATCAGCGAACTTGTGAAGGACTGCGGATTCAGCGTCTTTGCGGACTGCGTTAAAAACGGAGGCTCTGTGCGCGGCATCAATGTCCGCGGCCAGGCATCCATGCCCCGCAAGAAGATCGATGCCCTGACGGATTTCGTCAAGGGCTACGGAATGAAGGGACTGGCTTATATCCAGCTTAAAGAGGATGGAACAAAGTGCTCCTTCAGCAAGTTTATGAAAGAAGAGGAGATCAGCGCCATCGTGCAGGCGATGGACGGACAGCCGGGCGACCTTATCCTGATCGGCGCTGATCAGTTTAAGCTTGTCTGCCAGACGATGGGCGCGCTGCGCTGCGATCTGGCCAGGAAGCTGGACCTGATCGATCCGGAGAAGTTTGAGTTCCTCTGGGTAGTGGAGTTCCCGCAGTTTGAGTGGAGTGATGAGGAGAACCGTTTCATGGCCATGCATCATCCCTTCACCATGCCGATGGAGGAGGATCTGAAGTATCTGGATCCGAAGGAAGATCTGGGCAGGATCCGCGCGAAGGCCTATGACATCGTCCTGAACGGTGTGGAGATCGGCGGAGGTTCCGTCCGTATTCATCAGTCGGATATCCAGGAGAAGATGTTCGAATGCCTTGGCTTTACAAAAGAACAGGCACAGGAGCAGTTCAGCTTCCTGCTGAATGCTTTCCGCTACGGAGTGCCGCCTCATGCGGGACTGGCCTACGGCCTTGACAGAGTGGTCATGATGATGCTCGGACTGGATTCCATCCGCGACGTGATCGCTTTCCCGAAGGTAAAGGACTCTTCCGACATGATGACGCAGGCTCCGGCGCCGGTTGAGGAAAAGCAGCTGAAAGAGCTTGGAATCGAGATCAGCACTGCTTCGAAAGAATGACACAGAATACCCCCGGACTTGTCCGGGGGTATCTTGAGCGAAATCAATTCCGCCTTGGCAAAATTGTGCCCGAGCGCACGGCAGCTTTAGCTGCCAAACTTCATCTGTGCGCTCGCGGCATCCGCCGGAGGCTTCAAACTTCACCGCAGTCCGAAGAGGTAAGATCAAAGAGTCCAGCGGCGGATTCCGGTTCTGCTGAGCGTTCAGAAAGCTTCCGATGCCTCACTGATATTACCGAGCAGGGCATCCGTAAATCCTGTTATATCTGTGACCTGCCAGCTGCTGCCGTCGTTGGTCAGACGGATCCTGACCGGATAGTCCGCGCTGCGGGCATCCATTCTGAAAGCATCTGTCAGGCAGAGGGCGGCTGCTTCCGTCATGGCGGCTGAATCGTCGGTCAGGGACTGTACAGTCCCTGCGTATTCGATCAGACGATTCCGGAAAGAATCAAGGACCGCCGCCATATCGATGCTCGTCACGGTAACCTGCGCGACCGCTTCCGATCCGTTTTCATCGATCTGTCCGATCTCATAATGGTAGAATTCTGAGATCAGGTTAAGGTAAAGTCTGTCGATCTCGGAAGATGATCGGGCGTAGGTGGAGAAAAAGTCCTCTGCATCAAGGTAGGAGGCCCATTCTTCCTCTGTCATGGAGGAGAACTGATCCAGCCAGATGGCAAGAACCTCACCGGCTGAAAGCAGATACGGATCCTGCAGGTATTCTCTCAGGAAACCTGTGAGAAGACTGCGGAGGCTGCTGTCGGGGCTGACCGACCAGTGCCGGTCTGTTTCTACCGCAAAGACACTGCCTTCGTAGCTTACAAGCTCGTATTCATTCCTGCTGAGCAGCCCGTTCACCAGAGAGAGGTTCTGCAGAGGGCTGTCTGTTCTCTCTGCGGACGCCGGAGCGGTTTTCTCACTGCCCGGCGAACCATGACCGTCCGAAAGACTGCTCCGGAGCATCTCACTGCGCATATCGCGTGCCAGAGCCCGGGTATCGATGTTTTTGAAACGGACCTTTATCTCCGCGGTTTTGCCTTGTCCGCTGCAGGACAGGATCTTATAATCAAAGTGTGCGAATAATTTCTGAAGCGCCTCTGCCTGCTCCGGATCGGTTCCCATGGGATCATCTGCGCTGATCAGCATGCTGACTGCCTCCGGATCAAATCTCCGGATCTGGTCCAGCGTCCTTCTCACTGCCCGCACCGGGGCTCTGTGCCGGCGGACATTGATAATTACAGCGGCTGAAAATAACAGAATCAGGACGGGGAGCAGGATCCAGACCAGTTTTCTGACGGACAGGCGGGCGGTTGGGGATATTCTGCTCATGATTTTTCCTTCCTTTTCAGATCATTTTAAGAGAAGCGGAACAGAAAGTCAATATCGACTATTATAGATATGAGGGATGTCTGCGGAATTCGGCCTGGAAGGCGGAATGGATCCTTGTTCTAAGAGAAATACGAATTAATCAGTGTTTCCCTAAGAAAAAATTCATTACTTTGACACAATAAGATGGTAATATACGGCATTGGAAACCGGGCTGGGTGAAGAAAGCGCGGTTTCCGGTTTTTCATCCGCTGATCTTTCGGGGAGAAGCCGATTCATTGTTTTTAAGCTGCTGATCTTTCCGGTCAGCATTTCCAGACCATAATACGCCCGATTCCGGCTGTATAAGCGAAGGCGGCGTTCCGCGCCTGCTGCGCGGGAAGCCGTGAATCGTACATGACAAGAGGTTTTCTATGAAAAAAGCCATTATTTTTATCATCCTGCTCGCTGCCCTGTGCGCAGGGGGATATTATTGTTACGAGGAGGGGCTGATTGACCGGTGGTTTCCGGGCTTTCTGGAGAAGGTGATTCCCGGCTATGAGCCGAAGGAGCCTGCCGGACGCGTATCCTCTGATGCGGAGAATGCAGTCTTTCTGGACAGCGTGAGCATTCTCTGCGGGCTGGGGAGCGGCAGCGGTGAGATCCTGCGCTTCTCCGGCGAAGTGGAACCTCAGGAGACGGTTTCCTATGACCTGGACGGAAACCGGACAGTCGGCGAGTGCTTTGTGAAGGAAGGCGATCATGTTTCCGACGGACAGGAACTCTTTATCTATGATACGGCGGAAGATGAACAGGACCTGGCCCAGGCGGAGATCGATCTGGAACGTCTTCAGAACAGCCATGATACTTCAGAGGCGGAGATCGTGGAACTGACAAAGCAGTATGAGTCGGAGAAGACCCCGGAGAATGAGCTGGAGCTTCTGACTGCGAAGAACGACCTTAAACAGAACGCCCTTGACCAGGAAGCCAAGCAGAAGGAGATCGACAGGCTGAAGAAAGCGATCGAGAATTCCTCAGTGTACTGTGAGGTGGATGGCGTCGTCCAGTCCATCAATGATGACGGATCAGGCTCGGGCGGCGGCTCCTACGCTTACGGGGGCTCCTCCTCGGATTCAGCCTATATCAAGATCCTGAAGACGGGCACCTACCGGATTAAGGCAAGCGCGAACGAGCAGAATATCAACCTGATCCGTCCGGGCATGTCCATGCTTGTTTTTTCCAGGACCGACAGTTCCCTGATCTGGCACGGAGAACTCTCCGAGATCGACACGGACAAAGGCGGGGAAGAGGATCAGTCCCCCTTCGGCAGTTCGTCCTCCGGATCCAGCAACTATGCTTTCTATGTGGAACTGGAATCTTCGGACGGCCTGATGCTCGGGCAGCACGTTTATCTTGAGGAGGATATGGGGCAGGAATATGCCCATGACGGTATCTGGCTGAACGATTATTATTTCGTGACTGATCCGGACGGCGGCACATATGTGTGGGCAGCGAACAGCAGGAACCTTCTGGAAAAACGAAAGGTGGAACTGGGGGAGGAGGATCAGGAGCTTCATCTGCATGAGGTTGTGAGCGGCCTGAATGAGGATGATTTTATCTGTGAACCTCAGGAACGGCTGGAGGAAGGTCTTCCCGTGAATTACAATGAACGGGGGCCCGGCTCGGCTGAGAACGCTTCCGGCATGCCCGGTGAAGACGGCGGCATGGATCTGAGCGGTTCCGTCAGTTTTGGCACAGATGATCCGTCTGATGAAGAAGGTTTATTCGACGCGGAAGACTTCTTCAGCGGCGACGGCCTGATTGACGGAGAAGATCATTTTTATGATGATGACGGATTTTTCGACGGGGACCTGATCTTAGAGGAGGAGACAGAGCCGGGAGGCACACCGTTTGTGAGCGACGCCGGAATGCCGTCCTATGAAGGGGACCTTCTGCTTTCTCCGGACAGCAGCGGTCTGCCTCTGGGAAACCAGGGACTTGTGTTTGCGGACGGTTCTTCAGGATCAGCTGAAGGTCTCTCCGCCGGCAGCACGGAAGAAGAGGAACAGGTGGAATCCACCCCGCTTACGGACTTTGTATCTGAGGCAGGCCGGAAGGCTTCTGCGCTTATCGATCTGGAGGGATAGTCAGCTTTGATTCTGAAACTGGATCATATCAATAAAGAGTATAATACCGGGAAGCTGATTGTGCCGGTTCTGCATGATGTCTCTCTTCATGTGGAAGAGGGGGAGTATGTGGCGATCATGGGACCATCCGGTTCCGGAAAGTCCACTCTGATGAACATTATCGGCTGCCTTGACCGGCCGACCAGCGGGACCTATGAACTGAACGGAGAGAATGTCCTGAATAAGGATGACAGGGCCATGGCGGATGTGCGCCTGAATAATCTGGGTTTTGTTTTTCAGAATTTCCAGCTTCTGGCCAAACAGACCGCCCTGGACAATGTGGCGCTGCCCCTGGTCTACGCGGGCGTAAAGAAGCGTGAGAGGATCCGCCGCGCAAAGGAGGCGCTCGCCAGGGTGGGGCTGGCGGACAGAGTTCTTTTTACTCCCAGCCAGCTTTCCGGCGGACAGAAGCAGCGTGTTGCCATAGCGCGGGCGATGATCAACAATCCCCGTCTGCTGCTTGCGGATGAGCCGACCGGAGCCCTCGATTCACGGTCGAGCATCCAGCTGATGGAGCTGTTTCAGGAACTGAATGACAGCGGAGTCACAATCGTGATGATCACACACTCTCCGGAGATTGCTTCCTATGCGGGGCGGATCTGCGATATCTTTGACGGAGTGATCTCGGAGCGCTGAGACGGAGAGAATATTCCGGCCATGGCTGCGCCTTCCCCGCAGGCATGGCTGCTGGACTGTCATCCGCGGTCATTTCGTCAAAGCACAAAGCCTTGTTCTGGAAGGAGAAGAATGAAGATTAGAGGAATCATTCTGACTGCTGCCATCTGTATCGGATCTGTTGTGGGCATTTCCTACGGTGTCAGCAGGGTCATGAGATCCAATGTGAAACCGGTTGAGGTAGTTGAAGTCGCTTCGGTCAACAGTGCCGGCTTCAGTTTTTTAAGCTCGGACACGATCAGCGGCACTGTAGTCTCAAGAGACACGCAGTCGGTGGAACTGGATGACGAGCATAAGCTTGTCGCGGTGTATGTCTCGGCCGGCGATAATGTTAAAAAGGGCGATAAGCTGCTGGAATATGACATGACGGCAGATGAGCTGAAAGCGGAGAGCGCGGATCTGGACAGGCGCAGCCTTGAACTCAGCCTCAAGAATATGCAGAAGGATCTTGAAACGCTGAAAAGCGGGAAGATGCCGGGCGAGGACGAGATCGACGGCTCCGATGATTCCGCGGATGCCGACGAGGAGGAGGTTGACCTGACGGGAGCCGACTTTGATCCGATAGCAGCTGTTCAGCAACCGGAAGCGATGACTCCAGGACAGGGAATCAATGAGGAAGGATCTTCTGGCAATCAGGGGATTCCAATCGACATTGAGGTTCCTCATCAATTGGTTCAGGAAAGTCCCGGGGCTCAGGAAAGTGCAGATACCGGCAATTCTATTTCGCTTGGACAGGTTGTTCCAGGCGGGGATGCGCTTTCCAATATAACAGATATGACAGTACAGGCTGGTGCTCAGGAGAATCAGGCTAATGATGAAGCTGCTCAGCCGTTGATTCAGGATAATCCTGAGAAACAGCAGCATATGGTTGTCATAGCACACCCTGACGGAAGTCTGACCGAGCAGACTTCTGCTTCTTCTGATTCTGATGGGCAGGCCGCCGGCAACTCCGGAGATTCGGTGGATAATGCCACTGTTATGCAGTCTTCGACAGTTTTCCTCTCTTCGGTGAGGAGTGCTATGGATACTTTTCAGTATGACCGGGAGAATCTGCAGCGTGCAGCGGGGACGATAAATACGGGAATCCAGACTTATCGCAGCACTTTGTCCGTCTCGTCAGAGAGTTCTTACACGAACCTGCTTGGGCAGACAGCGACAAAGCATATTTACCGGGTGAGCGACGCGGTGCGTGCCGCGCTGGGCGACGGTGTCGCGGATTCCATGCAGGAAGGCTATGACAGGCTCCTGGTCTATCAGTTCCTGATCCTGCTGGAGGATCTGAATCCGGACGGCAAACCGTCTTCGAAATTCAGGAATCAGAAGATTAAAAAGATGTCCTCAAAGATACAGGCAGTGGTGGATGCGATCGGGGAACTTCCGGAAAGCGTCTACGATCCGGGAACCGGCAAGTTCAAAGGGGATTTCCGGAACCTGAACGAGGATGTATTCGGGGACGAGTCTTATGCTGAATTTATAAGCAATATGGCCGGCAGGCTTTCCGGCACGGTCAGCGATCCGAATGAGAACGGCGGAGGCGGAAGCGGCTTCGGCGGAGGCGGCTGGGCAGACGACTGGGGAGGCGGATATACCGCCGAGGAACTGGCGGAGGCAATCAGAAACCAGGAGAACAGTATCAGGGAATGTGAGCTCCAGATCCGTGAGGCGGAACTTCAGGTGAAGGAATATCAGAAGATTCTCGACGGCAGGGTGGTCCTCGCCTCGATGGACGGCATCGTTACTTCCGCCGGCACGATGGAGGAAGAGCCGGATTCAGGACCCTTTATTCTCATCTCGGGGAAAGCAGGCATCTATGTGAAGGGGACGATCAGCGAGATGGAGCTGGATACCCTGAAAGTCGGCGATACGATTACCGGTATGTCCTACGACACAGGATCTGAGTTCATTGCCGAAATCACAGAGATTTCCCCGTATCCGTCCGATACCGATAACGTCTGGTATTACGGCATGGGTTCCGGGAATACGAATTCTTCCTATTATCCCTTCTATGCATTTATTGAAAATGCGGAGGGGATTGAAGTGGATTCCAGTGTGGATCTGACCCTTCCAGCGGCGGCGGAGTCAGCCAGCAGCATCTCCCTTGATTCCTATTATGTCCGAACGGACTCGAACGGGAAGAGTTACTGTTATGTCATGGGCGATGACGGACTACTGGAAAAACGCTATATTAAGACAGGATCGAATACCTACGGTACGATTGAGATCCGGTCCGGCCTGGAGGAAGATGACTATATTGCCTTCCCCTACGGCGATCAGGTGAAGGAAGGGGCTGAGACCATCGTCGTGTCATCCCTCAGTGCCCTGGGATGGTAAGACGGGAAGCATGAGCAGCTGTTCACTGCCAGACTGCAATCAGCCTGTTTTTTCAGATTTTCAGGAGCGTCAGCTCCTGACTTCAGACAGGGTCTGGGGAACAGAACCTGTTATTCAGAGGAGACAGAAATATGCTTGAGAATGTTCGGCTTGCATTTCAGGGAATCTGGTCGCATAAGATGCGGTCCTTCCTGACCATGCTCGGTATTATTATCGGAATTGCGGCGATCATTTCCATCGTTTCGACAATTCAGGGAACGAATAATGCCCTGCGGGACCAGCTGGTCGGCTCCGGCAATAATACGGTGAAGGTGAATCTGAGCTCCGGCGGATCGGACTATTCGATCTATGACGAGTCTTCCATTCCTTACGGAATCCCCACTGTGAGCAATGCCACGATCCGGAAGATCCTTGCTCTTGACAATGTGGAGAATGTCACCTGCTATAACAGCCGTTTCGTGTCGGAAGGGGTATATTAC
>ODAI011330447.1_pt1 | contig 14127 bp, 9 predicted proteins | sample 1539321 | NCBI WGS metagenome assembly ODAI01 (sample SAMN02144231, study PRJEB22623) | gut metagenome | biome: sheep rumen | host: Ovis aries | place: New Zealand
ACCAACGATCCATCAAATCCTCACCAAAAATACCAGGCATGTACAACATAAGTCAAACCTCCTTTTATTTTCGGTCCTGGATGCTGTTCAGGGCTGTTGCTGTGGTATATGCCGCAAGGGAGATGAGGAAACCCGGAACCTTAGTTCCGGATCTTTTTCCCTCTTGCGAGTATGTTATACCACTATTTTTAGCACTTGTCAAGAGAGAGTGCTAATTTTTCTGTAAAGAATTTGTTAACTCTAATATATAAAACAGCCGGCAGTTTACTATAAAGCATAGACTTATACTAGAACCTTATGTGGACCTCTGATATGAAGCTGGCCCGGCAGCTTGGACTTGCATACAAGGTTTCGGCAGGCGTATATGGAATTTCTTTGAAAACTGTCTGCTGCTCTCAATATTTTATTGTCTCCGGGGGAGAGGTTCCGCCGAAATCTGCGAAAAATATTTTTGATCAGAGGCTCGAATTGCTCCAAAATCGGGTTTTACGCAAGTTTGAGTCCTACATGATTGGAAAAACGGGGGTTTGGCATCTACGGAAAAACCTTGTACTTTTTGGACCCCCAGACATGCAAAAAACCCAGGAAATTCCTGGGTTTTTTGGGGTGGTATCTTTTTTGATCTACCCTTCTGGCTTTGCGGAACAAAAAAGATCCCGCATTTTGATCGCACTCTGGGGCAGCATCGCATAATTCCGGTGTGCAGATTGCGCCGTCGGAATATTCGCCAGATCAGGCGAAACCCGCAGGGAATCCTCTCGGATTCCCGAGGATTTTTGGGGCGATCTGGCGAATATTCCGACGGCAGGATGTACGCCGGGAATTGCAAGGGGTTGCCTTAAATCGCGAATGATCCTTCGCGCTGTTTCTATGGGGGCGTTTGGATTTCGGAACAAGACAGCTTCAGTCCTCAGACAGATCACGCAGCAATTTCCACGCAAAATCATCCTTCAACTGATCCTCATGGGAAAGCTGCTCATAGGGAACCAAAAGCGGATGGAGCCGCGCCGCGTTGTTCCGCTTTTCTGCAAAACGCCAGTTGTTCATGAAATGGAAGCGCATCCATCGCATGTGCTCGATCCGGCGAAAGCGCTCCCGCTGTTCCTCGTCTGCCGAGGCGAAGACCGCATAGGCTTTTTTACAGACTTCTGCCGTCAGAGGCTTATCCCCGATCGCATCTCCGCCGAGGAGGATTCTGACTTTGACGCGAAGATGCTCTGCCGAAGCGATGTTGGATCTGCGCACAAAGCTGCTCAGTCCGTCCCACGCCGGAGCGTTTCCTTGTGCGGAGCTGCGGTAGATCTCGTTCATGCGGATCGCCGTTTCATTCAGGACGGCGCGGATCACAAGCTCCGGTGAGAAGATCTCTTCGGTCCTGCCGAAGCAGCTCACGTCATCGAAGGGCAGAGAAATCTTGGCGTGAATGGCGCCGGAGACAGGGAAGAAGCGTTTTAGCTCTGTGAGCTTTTCGAGGGAGTCCGCTTCGCAGTCCGCGCAGAACACGACCCTCGACGCGCTGCGGAGCAGTTCCGGATCGGCGTTCCACGCCTGCTTCGAAACGAGCAGGCTGTCCCGATGGGGATCCGGGGCGCCAAGCGACAAAAACGCAGAAAGCTGATGATGATTGCGGAGGAAATTATCATAGCTGCCGAATACCACGTACTGCGTATGCATTTCGCATCCCGTTACGTTCAACTCCAGTCCGCAGGCAAGGATCGCCTCGGCGTATTTGCCCTCCCCGATGATCACAACGGTTTCATCATCCGAGCAAAGCGGGAATCTTCGCCAGTACAACCTTGCGCAGCAGTCAAAGGGATCGAAGAAGTGATGGCGTTTCGGAATCCTGTCCGGTTCATGCTCCGTCATGCAGTAGACCTCGCAGTCTGAGCTTTCGAGTTCCCGGGCGAGCCGCTCGTTTCCGGCGCTGCTTCCGTCCATGCAAAACACAGAGATTCTGCCGTCACCCTTCATATGCGCGAGAGCCGCGGGTCCGATGGGCGAGCGAATAAACGGTATCCCGTCCGACGCTTCGGCGATTTCCCCGGCTTCCCCGCAAAAAATGACGACGCGCTCTGGGTCTTCTGCGCAAAGGGAGGCAGTAAGTGCCCGGACAGCCGGAACCATGTCTGAAGATGTCTTCGGAAAGACGTACCACACTTTTTTTCTTGACGCACGCAGCCTTATGAGGGGAAGTATTTTACCCTGGAGCATGGAAACAAAAGCGCTGATCAGGATTGCCAAAATGCCGATGCTCAAGAACTGGAATACGACGCCGATGAAATGGCCTGCGACGGTGACGGGGTACAGATCGCCATATCCGACCGTAGTCAGCGTTGTAATGCTGTACCAGACAGCCAGCGGGATCGACACGATACTCGCATCCGGAGAAGTTTTTTCGACTGCGGTCAGCAGGATCAGCAGCAGCGCGTACAACGCGGCAGCGGCAGCAGCAAGCAGCAGTTTCTTTCCTTTCATGATCGTGTCTCCTGTCTATCCGTTTTGGCTGCCCGGAGCATATCCACCGCAAGGCAGACGTTGTCCCTGTCCATCTTGAAATAGTCCGCTCGCCTGCCCGTGACTGCGAACTCCCTTTCGGCCAGAGCGGGGAGCTCTTCCCAGGGGATCAGACAAGCGTGAAGCCTCGCGTCGGTATCCTTGCCGATGCGGATACTTCCTTTTCCGGTCTCTGCCTGCTGTCTGCGGAATATCGCAGCTCTCTGCGCAAATATTTCTTCCGGCATTGTATCGTATCCCATCGCAAAATGGAACGCGCACCATCTCAGATGCTCCGTGCGGCTGAGCGTTTCCATGACTTCCTCGGAGGGGGCGAAGCCCTCTGCCAGCACCTTTTCACGATCCGTGCCTGCCGCGTGGAGAAACACATCCATATAATCCGCTGCGGCACGGCAGCTCATGCGGCTGAAATAATCGCAGCTCGCCCAGTCCTCCTCGGGCGTCTTTCCATCTTTCTCGTGATAGCAGTGATTCAGCTGCATCGCCATCAGGTCGAGCTTTCTTCCGCAAAGGATCTCCGGTGAATACATATTGACCGTGGTAACCAGACCGTCCTTGTTGGAGATCCTGCTGATCGTATTTGTGCCGCATTGGACGATCACGGGATGCAGGCCGCGGGCCCGGAAGAAGCCAGACAGCTCCAGGGCGATCTCCGCGTTCTCCTTCTCATTTCCTGTGCAGACCGCGACGTAGTTGATATGCTGAAAGCGTTCGGTAATGATCCGATAGGCTTCGATGCTCCGGGCGTTTACGTCATGGAAGGTAATATCGTATTTCTCGCACAGTGCGGAATACCTCGCAAAAAAGTTGCCCGCTCTGCGGCTGCTGTCCTCCGACAGGACGACCGCGCGAAATCTGCTGCCCTCAAACTGCCCGTTCATCACAAGGCTGCGCAAGGCCGCCTGTCCGGTGGCGCCGAAGCCGATGACAAGCATTTCAAAATTCTCCTCTGCGCGGGCCTTTCCGTCAAAGGATATCGTTTGCCAAGGCGCCCAAGTCCGGATCATCATCCGTGCCAGCAGCTCAGCCCGCTCAAAAGCGGACACGGACCCATAGCCGTAAGCTTCGCCCGAGGCCTGCAGCACGGCGCCGACATCGGCTTCCGCCAGCAGCACCGTCAGCGACGTCTGTGACGGATCAATCCCCGCCGCCGCAAGGACCTGCCGCATGGATTCGGCGTATTGGAGGTTTTTCGTGTCACTGTCGTCCAAACAGTACAGCATGAGCCTGCGCTTGCCGGGCCGCATCCCTATTTTTTTGAGAAACGCCGCTGTGGGCTTTTTTGCGTCCTCGGAGTCGAGCATCAGCCCGCCCATGCGAAGAACAGCCCCCTCGAATGCGCTGCCGGAGCCGTCGTTCACAAACACAACGAAGCCCTTCTCCGCTTTGCGGAGCTTTTCACCAAAGGCTGTCGTCTGCTCATTTACGCCGTAGATCACATGCAGATCCCCCCGGCGGGCCAGCAGCAGTCGGAGCGAACGGATCAGCCTTGTACCCAGGGTCACAATCACGGCGCTGGCCGTGCAGTAGAGGGCAAGCAGATGGACTGCATAGATGAAAACCTGGATCCCGGGTGCAGTAAGCTCCGGAACAGCGCTGATTGCTCCGATCTCGTTCCTGCCGAGGAACATGCAGAATACCGAGAACAGCGTCCGAATCAGGGCCTGCAGCACGTTGCCGGTGAGTTTGGTATAGCCGTATCCGTATAGGAAGACGCCGGAGGCGCCGGTAAACAGCAACAAGACTCCCGTGAGCCGCTTCATGGTTTTTGATTGAAGACCGAGGGACAGCGTCAGCGCGAGCATCAGCGCAACGGTCAGAGAGCATACTGTGAACAGCATTGTTTTTCCTCCATTTCGTGCAAAGGAGAACGGCCCCGTCAGCGGCATTACACCGCCAGCCTTCAAAGCATCCTTTTTGTACCATTATACAGCATCAGAAGCAATAATCAAATAGGAAAATAATTATTATCTGACATTTTCCGCCGAACACGGATCCCGGATGGGGAAAACCTTGCAATCAATTATCCGGTATGCTATAATAATTTCAAACATTCTGAATCCAATCCGCTTCAGTCAAACGAAACCCGATCGCCCGCAGCGACTGTTCGTGGCCATCGATCTCAAATGCGGCGAAGGACAAGCAACCCGGAAGATGCACAGGAGGGAACATGAAACAGACGGAAGAAGTACACTATACTGCGTTTATCAGTTATCGACACCGCCCGCTTGACGCAGAAGCCGCGAAGCGCATTCAGCGAAGCATAGAAAGCTATACCGTGCCCAAAGGATTGCGGAAGGAGCCGGGCCAGAAAAAGCTCGGGCGGGTCTTCCGGGACGAAGACGAGCTCCCCATCTCCTCCAGCTTGTCCGACAGCATTACTTACGCGCTGGACCATACGGACTTCCTGATCGTGATCTGCACGCCGGATCTTCCGCTTTCACGCTGGTGCGAGCAGGAAATCCGATATTTTATACAGACCCATGACCGTGACCATGTGATCGGCGTACTCGCGGACGGAACACCCGATACTTCATTTTCACCGTTCATGTTGAATACCTTCGATGAAGCGGGGAACTTCCTCGAGCCCATCGAACCTCTTGCCGCAAACATCGGCGGCAAAAACCACACCATAGACAACAAAATCTACCGAAAGGAGATTTACCGCATCTATGCGGCGCTGCTGGGCTGCCGCTTCGATGAGCTTTGGCAGCGCGAAAAGCGCGCACGCGCGCGCAGGCTGTCGATCGCCCTCGGGGCAGCGGCTGTCCTGATGGCGGCGTTTTCGGTATTTCTGATCTCAAAAAACGCCACAATCCAACAGCAGAACGCAGTAATCAACGAAAAAAACGAGGAGCTTATCGCCAATAACGCCACGATCCAAAAGCAGAACGAGGAGATCCGAGAAAAAAATGACGAACTGACTGCCAATATGTCTTCCGTACAGACGGATCTGGGGCGTTCGCTTTTATCGGAGCATTTGTCTGCGCGGGCCATAGAAAGCGGGATCAAGGCGATAGAGGACGCGGGCGCGCTGTATGACCGCCGCGCCGAGACCCTCCTGGCCGACGCCGTCGCGGCATACCGCAACAAAAAGATTATCAGCGACGTGATCGCGGAAAACGGGGACGGCATCGTCGATCTCGAACGCGCGGCGGACGGAGAGCTTGCCGTGATGCTTGACCGCAGAGGCGACGTCTTCTGCATCGAGCTTTCCTCCTTCCGGGAGCTGTGGCGCCGTTCGATCTCCGAGCCGGAGGTCGATACCGGATTGACCTTGGTGGAGCTCGGTTCCTTTCAGTTCTATTCGGAGATCTTTCCCGCAGCCGGCGGCGAGCTGATTGTCTATAAGGATTATTCCAGGCTGATCGCCTTATCCGCGAGAACCGGCGAGGAGATCTGGCGCTATGACTACGCGTGCAGGGAGTCTTCCTTATACGGAAAGCAAACCAATATCACCAACAACGCCTTTCGGGTCGTTTCGGACGACGGCAGCCTGATCGCCCTGCTGGACAAGCCCGACAAGGACCAGGCCGGCGTTCAGCTCCTGATTCTTGACGCCCGCACAGGCGAGGGCCTCGGCGGCATCGCGTTGGATCATGAGCCTGACGACAGTGTTTATACATGGTATACACAGGGAGGCGTGTTTACAGAGGATCACTCCGTCATTGCCGTCGCGCTCAACGACGAGGAGGGATATACTTATTATGTCGCGGACCTTGCGGGCATGACGCTCCTCGATACCTATTCGTATCCCGGCGCAAAGCGCGGCATTCTCTACGGAATGATCTATGACCAGGAGAGCGGCGAGCTCTTCTGCGCGCAGCTTCAGTCGCGGAAGGGCGGGATCGCGACAAGCATCTTCCGCCGGGACGGCACGGCAGATACACAGATTACCTATCACACCATTAGTTCAGATATCGGCAAATACCAGGACGCCTTTGTGTACGATGGGTTTATTCAGCCCATGCTCACATGCGGGGAGCTTGCGGTGATCTGCAGCGACGAGGTCGTCCTGTTTTTTGACTGGAAGGCGAACAAGCTCGTGAACTCCTGTGATGTTTCCGGCAGGATCCTGGACTCCCTCTGGTTGGAGGACGAAGAGACCCTGTGTCTGCTTACCGCCAGCGGCACTCCGGTCAGCTATCAGCTCAATGCAGGCGGCATCAGCCGGGCGTCCTGCCAGACGTCCGACTTATCCGGCCTCGCTTTGGGCCGGCTGGCAGCAGACGAGGGCCCGGACGGCGCGCAGCCGCTGCGATTCATTTCCGTTCCCGCGGACCATGAGGATCGACTGCTGGCTTCCAGGACCAAATCCGATCCGACGATGCAGACGGTCGATCTGAAGGTTCCGGTCGACGAAGCGTTTTTTTCCTCCATGCGCTATGAGCTCTCCCCCTCCAAAAACAGGCTGTTCGTGTTTATCTACGCAAGCGAGAGCAGATACTTCGTCCGCTGTCTGAACGCAGCCACTCTGGAGCTGCTGTCTTCCCTGACGATCGATTATGATTACCGCGTTGATCCTCCGGTTGTGATCGACGATGAGCATTTCTTCTACGCCGGTGCGATCTGCTCCATGGACGGCAGCCGGGAACCATTTCCCGCAGACTCCGCCTCTCGATCGGAGGAATATGGCTTATCGGGCCTGGAGTTCTCCGACGGCAGGGTCATAATTTATGACCACGGAACAAATGATTATGACGCGACGCCTTCTATGCCCCCCAGCTGTTGGATCGACGGCGAGCCTGTTTCCGATCCGGAATCCGGCGAGGCGCTGCCGCTGAAGCCGCGCTCCACGTTCTTCGCCGGCAGAAACGGGCTGATCCTTTGCCTGGGAAGCTCCGTCGCCGAAACGGATTTCGAAAACGGTGAGAAGTCTTTTGTCGCATATAACGTCAACAGCGGAAAGGTCTCAAGGATTCAGGCGGAGTCGCTCGTCTCTGAAGAGGAACCGATCATCGCAGTCGGCAACAAGGAACCTGTATTCGCATGCGCTTTCACGGATAGCTCTGTCGTGCTCTGTAATGCTGAAAACGGAGAGACGCGCAAAATCGGGCAGGATTTCCAGGACGGCGAACTTCTGCAGCTCTGCTTCAGCACAGAGGACAAATACCTTCTCGCACTTACCAGCAAAGGCGCGCTGTACTGCATCGACACAGAAACCGGAAACTCGGTTTGGTCAGGCACTGTACTTCTGGACACGAACAACGCGGAAAAACCCAACAGCATCGCCTGCACGGAACTCGAAACCGGACGCCTGTGCTTCAGCGCTTCCTGGATCGGCAATGCAGCGTTCGCCATCGTCGATCTGGAGCAAAATGTGATCGTCTCGAAGATCGATAATATCCAAGCTGTTCTTCCCGAGATCGGCAAGGTTTTCTTCTCCGGGAGCGATTCCGTCACCGCCTGCGAAATCCACTCCACCGACGATCTGCTTGCGCTTGGGAAGGAATCGCTTGGCTCATAAACGGAAACAACAGGCAGTGATTGGCGTGGAAAACACTCCCGTAACTGCCTGTTGTATTTCTGAAATCAGGCGGCCGCAGGGGGCGGTGACCTCTGCGGGACCCGAACACACGTTTGATTTCTGATAACGAGCTGAGAAATACTTGTATCAGAAACAACCCAGCCATCGTCGAAGCCCAAGCTAATTATTGCCATGTTCCCGAAAGATTGCCTGATCCGTCCAGATATGGGGGTAGGTATCTCCTGCGGAAAGCCGGAGATTCGGCGCACAGTAATCTGAGAAGGGGAGCACCAAGGTATCAAGAATCCCGTTCCTGCTGCTGATTGCGGTGAGCTTCAGCGCGTTATAGTGGTCCTTAACAGAAGTGTAGATGAATTCTGCCTTAATTCGCAGGTCGTTGGAGAGCCGAGCATAACAAGCCCTGCCGGTGTAGGACGCATCCAGAAATGTATCCGTCCTGTCCAGAACACCGTGCAGCAGTTTCTCAAAATCGTTCATAATGGCTCCTTACAAAAAAATCGAAATTGTTTTGTGCTTTGTGGGGAAATAGAAAAAGCCCCGGTCGTTTTGCAATCAATCCAAAACGACCGGGACCGGGCATGAAAAAAGCAGACAGGATTTCAAGAAAAATATTTCTTTGAAAACTGTCTGCTGCTCTCAATATTTGTTGTCTCCGGGGGAGGGGTTCCACCGAAATCTGCGAAAATATTTTTTGATCTGAGGCTCGAATTTCTCTCAAACCGGTGTTTACGCAAGTTCGAGTCCTACATGATCGGAAAAACGGGGGTTTGGTATCTACGGAAAAACCTTGTACTTTTTGAACCCCCAGACATGCAAAAAACCCAGGACTTTTCTGGGTTTTTTGGGCTGGTATCTTTTTTCATCTACCCTTCTGGAAGGGTAGAGCAAAAAAGATACCGATGTCGAGAGTGCTATAATAGTTCAGAATGTATTAAGTGAGATAATTCTTATTTTCGTTTCTTTTTCTGCTTCGCTATCCAGGTGCTCACGAATGTATCAATTCTCTGTTGCTTTGCTGAACCATCTTCTTTAAGCCACCAAACTATCTTTGTAGAATACGGTCCGATTTCTGTTGGCTTGAGTTCTCCGTTTAACTTCGGGTGCCAGTATTCTGCTATTTCCGGAAATCTGGTTGCGAGATCATTAGAGCCGGAGAGAATTTTTGTGCCTGAACAGTAAGGGCAGCCTTCCTTGTTGTTTTTATAGTTTCCCACTCTATCTGCAATAGCCTTACGGTATAAGTGCCCTTTGGGGCAAATCCACCATACTATGGAATGTGAAAATGGCTTGACGTCTTCTGGCCTTAGCGGTTCATTCTTCTCATAGCACCATTCTTTTGCAACAACTGGGAAAATTGATTTTAAATCTGTCTCCCCATTTATTGCTTTTAAACCTGAGCAGTATGGGCAGCCGCTATTACGATTGGTTCTGCTCGCAACAGACGAAGAGTATTCATGTCCCTTTGGACAAAGCCACCAAATCTTTTTTTGACTTCCGGGCATAATCTCAGAAGCTTTGATTCCAGCATTTTTTTCTGGGTGCCATTCAGAGGCAATATCCGGATATTTCGTTTCAAGGTCATTAAAGCCGGGTAAGACCTTTTGCCCAGCACAATAAGGACATCCGCTTTTATTGCTTGTTCTTGCAACAACCGACATTTGATATCGATGTCCAGCAGAACATTGCCACCAAAAAATCTTTCCACTTCCTGATAAAACTTGATTTGGAAGAACAGTTTTGTTCATTTCTTGACACCATTCTCTTGCCAAGTCAGGAAACAATGCAGCTAACGACCCTTCTTTTATGGACGATACATACTGATTCATAATAGCAATACTGTCGCGCCTAATATCAATATCAACCTTAGGAACAGCACATGGGAGCTTTGAAATTAGTGAATTAATCGCCTTCTCCAGTTCTCTGTATTGATTGCTTTTAGTGCAAAGCCAAATGGTATCACTATACTCCTCTGTTTCTGCTTCATATCTGTATTCTTTTATCCTAATTATCTTGATACCCTGCGTTTTCAGAAACGCGTCTTTTTGTTCTTCCTTTTGGCGTTTATCTTTTGTGTGATACCTCCTACCATCGTATTCTATCCCAATTCGAACTGTTGGCAAAAAGATATCAATTTCTTTTCCTTGGACATTTGCACGGTTAATTGCATTTGGAAAAACTTGCTTTAAATAATAAAATGTTGCTTGCTCGGCAAACGAACTTTGCTTCTCATTAGCACAAATCGGACAGCCGGTTCCATTTATTTTAGTCCTGTTTTCAGGGGATGCAGTGTACTCATGTCCTAGTGGACAGAGCCACCAGTACTTTGTGTGCGCACCGGAAACGACCATTGAGGGAGTAACGCAACCGTTTTTTGTTGGGTGCCATTCGGCTGCTATTTGGGGAAATTGGGATTGCAAGTCATTGTAGCCAGCCAGGACGCTCTTGCTTGCGCAAATTGGACAGCCACTTTTCATTTTGTTGTTACAAACGCGGCTGTTTAAGGGCATTATATATTCATGCCCTTTCGGGCAAATCCACCATATTTTTTTTGCGTACTAGGTAAAACATCTTGCGGCTTTAGATCACCATTCTTTGTTGGATGCCACTCAGCAGCGACTTCTGGACATATGGTTTGTAAGTCATTGAACCCTGGAAGCAGTTTTTTGTGAGCGCAAACTGGACAACCGCCTTTACGGCTTTCTCGCGTTCTCTGGTTTATCTTGCATTTGTATTCATGCCCCTTTGGGCAGAGCCACCAAACTTCTTTATTTGAGAAAACAGTTACCTCTTCCGGACTAATTCCTTGATTCTTTGTGGGGTGCCATTCTCTTGCAATTTCAGGTTTATTCGACTGTAAATCGTTATATCCTTTCCATACTTTCTGATTTGCACAATACGGACACCCTGAAGATGTTTTTTGCGTTATTTTATTCGGTGTTGCTTCCCAAATGTGTCCTTTCTCACATTCCCAAAACACCTTTGCCGTACATCCAAAACTAATATCTGTTGGTCTAATAATGTTCTTTATTGACCATCTTTCAAGTATATCTAGACGATTATGTGTTTTGCACCATTCTTCTAATGATATCATGCCTTAATCCTCTTGCCTTATTTACTGTTAATATTCTAGATACAATGAAACGGGAAGTTCTCAAGTTCGAGTCCTACATGATTGGAATAATGGAGGTTTGGCATCTACGGAAAAACCCTTAACTTTTTTGCCCCAGATATGCAAAAAACCCAGGTAAAACCTGGGTTTTTTTGGGTGGTATCTTTTTTGATCTACCCTTCTGGCTTTGCGGAACAAAATAGATACCAAAAACTTTTCGTTTTACACAGCGTTATTAAGGGAAACGTTTTTGCTTTTATTTTGGGGTCCTACTCGTTTTTTTTCGTTTTGAAGAAATTGCCCTTGGTTTTGTTTTCTTAACTGGAGTTTGTTTATCGGAACCTGCTGGCATGGCAACAACAATTGATGGGCTGTTTTTCTTGGAATAACCTCTTAACGGCTTTCGTGCTCGTATAGTAAGTCTCGCATTGCGGTCATTCCTAATTCCTGCCAAAACTCGCTCCGATATATCTCCTTGAGGTTTTTCTGAACCAAAGACCTTTTCCCCCAGCGAAGATAGTTCACTCCTGCAAGAGCCATCATTATTTGGAACGCCGACTTGGCTGCTATTGCCTCTTATTATAATATTATTATTGTTTCTCTCCAACTCAGTTTTAACTGTTATAGAATCCTTGAACCGCCTGAGAGCCTCTTCTTTGGTGCGTGGGGGCTTTTTGCCTGCGTTATTACGAGTCAATCTAGCGTATTCTTTCAACTTAGCAACAAATGAATCTTGTTGGGTGCCCTCATCAGGTTGAACAGGTAGCGCAACACGCCCCTTTTTGAGAATATCAATTTGCCTAGTTTGATCGTTTCCAAGTGGCACTTCAATAATCATGTCCTTTGAGTCACCTGAACCAAGATTGTTTTCGTCTAACTGTGTTGGAATTCTCTTAGGTGACAAACTAGCCACTAAATTATAGGGCTTGCCCCGAAGGTTCAAGGCTTCTTCCACTGACTTGATATTAACTAAGTTTTTCTTTCTTGCGGAAAGGAAAATCAGGAGAGATCTCAAATCGACTCCAATGACAATCGGTTTGCCATCGTATTCCGCATTGAGCGAAATGATATCTATGCTTTTTTCTGATATTATCTTTTTTATTTCTGCCTGTTTTGTCTGTGGCTCTAATTGTACACTCCCAGATCCCTCATCGGATCTGTTTACTAAATCTGTTAAGGAAATATAGTGTAATGCTAATCCTTTCGCTGATCGAGCCTCGCAAATCCAAGCAACTGCTTCAATTGGATTCGAAATATCGTCAATACCATAGTATCGAATGACGTTTGAATTGGTGTTACTAACATCACGCAGCGCCATGTTAATCCTCCTTATCCCACGGATAGTGGATATTGACGTTTCTGAATCTGACAGATGCATCGTCTCTAAACTGTTCATATGATTCCTTAGCGTAATCATCACAAGGTTTTACAAAATAAACAGTCACATCAAATTTTTCGTTAGGTGCGCTCGCAAGTTCTCCCAAATGATCTGCAATGGATTCTTGTGTACATTTCGGGGCCGACACTCCATCTGCAACCGTCACTATGTGGAGTATCTGCAAGTTGTGACTAACACTACAGTGGTTTCTAACAATATTCTGCTCGCCGGCGTGAACTTGGCGAGATTTCATGCTGGATATCATATCCTTTGAATCTCCAATCGTAATGACAGCATTTTTTACTTCTGCAGGCCATATGCCCCCTCGATTATTCAACGTCATTCTATCAACATATACCTTTTCTCCGGATTGAGCTATTGCCGATGGGCCAGAGTCTCTGCTCACATCGCCTATTCTTAGAGCCAATGATTCAGCTGCTAAAGATCCTAGTTCCTCATCACTTTTTTCAAAGTGTGCGCGATCAAAAAAAATGTTCTCTGCTGGATGATCATTATTATACGCAATTATAGCAGAATCGATTCTGTCAAAGCAGTCTGACCAATCCGCCCTACTATTTAGGCTTTTCACCCCGGAGCTACTCTTTGAATGAGCCATACATTCTGATGCGATTTTATCAACCTGAAAATCAGAGAAACCAGCACTTAAATATTCTTTCCTGTTTTTTAGTACATTAATTGCTGAGTTCAGAGAGTGATTCTTTCTGATTTCATTGAAATCATCTTGATTTTCAGCGTGGAGTACATAATGCCCAAGTGAATCTTTTTGATAGATCCCATTATCTTCCTTGACATGTGATAAGGCATAGCCTAATCCCGCCATACCCGTATCGTGACTGATGGCGGCACTATTGAGTGTGCAAACATCAATTCTGCTATTCAAAGAAATACTATCTGTCTTATTGTTTTCGGTAGGTCTATACTCCATCGACAACACTATTTTATCTGCAGCTTCCTTGGCTTTAGAAGCAACCATCTCGACATGACATATATTATGGTCAGTGTAACACCTTCCGACGCTGTTCTTTAATGCCAATACTTGTGCATCATGGTAATAATGCTCGGTTATCTTCCTTATTATATTTAGTTGGACAACCGGGTTTTGTACGGGGTTGTGTTCATTGGAGGCCAGCTCAGTAGAATCCGATAATATGTCTTCGGTCGAAAAAATGGGGTTTGTTTTCATGTTGTTTTCCTTCCAAGAGCGAGTATGTTCTGGATAAGAGCAGAATAATGTGATTTTCTAAAGCGGACAACATCCTATTATCATTATACTTCAAAGCTTGATTGCTGTCAAGAATCTACTAGTAAATGCACACTTCCTGTATGTGTCAAGCGTTTATTGGCAGGATTTCTTTCAGCGAAAGGCAAGCGGTACAGATGGAGTTGTCAAGGCGAGGGCTTGGAGACAGGTACAGCAAAGCTCAGCGCGGGGCTTCGTGCTTGCTGCGCTGTCGTGTTGTTCAGAAATTGTAACGCTACACGCAATATGAAGCCTATTCTCAAAATTGTACGTTTGTCAATGATGTGAGACCGAAAAAAAGAAGAGTTGACAGAAAAGGATTTAGCGTGCTATGACGGTGGAAAAGCGAAGACCGCGAGGAAACAGAACACAGAACA
>ODAI011297617.1_pt1 | contig 14126 bp, 12 predicted proteins | sample 1539321 | NCBI WGS metagenome assembly ODAI01 (sample SAMN02144231, study PRJEB22623) | gut metagenome | biome: sheep rumen | host: Ovis aries | place: New Zealand
ACAGGCTGATAGGAAAGATAGAGCATACAGGAATAAATAGTGCTGAAACTCTTAATACATCCTATGCATATGACAGACGCGGAAATCTAATAAGAGAGTATGAAAATGATGCTCTTACAAAGACTTACGATTTCAATCTTCAGGGAATGCTCGAAAAGTCAGTAGTTAGTCCTGATACTGAGCTTCAAAAGAAGATAAGCTACACCTATAACTTCATGGGACAGAGAGTTTCAAAGAAATCTGACCTTGAAGAGATAAGATATCTTACAGATATAACAAGAGATCACAGCAATCTCCTTAAAGAGACTGTAAACGGAAAGGCAAGAACATATACTTATGATGCATCTGTAGTAAGCTTTAGCACGGATAGAGAAAACTTCTACTATCAGACAGATGAACTTGGAAGTACGATGTATCTTACAGGTACAGACGGAGCATCATATAGCCCTTATGCTTACGATCCTTTTGGAAACAGGCTGGATCCAAAGACGGGAAGAAGAAAAGGCTACAGCGTAGATGGAAACATAATCCAGCCGTTTGCATTCACGGGCTACAGAGAAGAAGAGAATGGATTATACTACGCTCAGGCAAGAAGCTATGATCCAAGAAGTGGCAGATTTACAGGTGAAGATAAAGTACGAGGAATGCTTGTTTTTCCTGAAACTCAAAATCACTACATTTATTGCTGGAATGCTCCATTAGGACTTGTTGATAATAACGGACTGTTTCCTACCGCACTTGCAGGAGCAATAGGCGGAGGAATTATTGGTGGCATTTCATATAGCGTAGGAGCTGCAATAAGTGGAGATTTTAGCTGGAAAGGCCTTGCCGCTTCATCGGCAGGAGGAGCTGCGACAGGAGCACTTATGTGCTCAGGTGTTACAGATCCAAGAATTTTAGGCGCAGCGTATGCCGGAACATCTGCTTTTGTAACAGGAGCTATAGATACTGCGCAGGCAGCATATAAGACATATAAATCCGGAGGATCAGCTTCAGATGTGGCTAAGACTGTTGCTGTTGGATTAGGAAACACTGCAGTAAGTACAGTTGCAAATGCAGGAATTGGAGCCATAGGTGGAGCACTGTTTTCAGGAGTAGGGAAAGCAGGTGCAGTTGGAATAGGCGCTATATCACGAGGTGGAGCTACCCTAATTGATGAACTAAGGGATGATAAGAAAGGTGTCAATGTAGGAAGGGTTATTAGGAGTTCCGCAGCGGGAGCGGCAGAAGCATATACCGCCATGACGATGTTCTCAGGCCTTAAAGTCGGAATAGACCAAGGTGGCACAGGAACAGAGATAGTAAAAACAACTTTAGGAGCAATAAAAGGAAATATTAGCAGTGATATAAGTTCTCTCAAATACGGAGCAATTAAAGCAATTGCAAGATTGCTTCCCGGTATGGGAAGTCCGGCGCCGGTGGAAGTGATGTGTTCTGGGGAAAGTGGAAGTAGTACGGCAGACAAAGGATATTTCCAAGATAAAAATGGGCGCTGGCATAGACAAAATGGACAGTTTGCGTCTAAGGAGGAAATTAATTCTGAAAATGTAACACTTGCAACAAAAGAGGATTTAGCACGAATTGATACTTGGAAATATAGACCAAGTAACAAGTTATATGTAAAATATAAGGCTGTGTTTGATAATCCGAAATATTTCAATCAGAAAACAGGAGAAATTGTATGGCCTCCAAATGGTGGAGCGGTTCCAGGAACGACAAAGAATGTAACACTTAAACCAGGAACTTTAGTTGATAGGTATGGTGATGATTTTGGAACTTATACATCACCAATTAACACACCTTATGAACAACGTGCGCTTCCACCGGGAACGGATTCAAAACCATATAGCCAATTTGAGGTATTAAAGCCTATAGATGCGGTTGAACAGGGAGAAATTGCAGCATGGTTTGACTTGCCAGGTGGTGGAACGCAATACTGCTTACCAGAGTCCATTGAATATTTAATAAATGAGGGATATATAAGGAGGATTAATTAAGATGACTGTAGAAGAATTAAAAAAGCGACTTGATGCGATTGGTGTACCGGATGATTTATATTCTATTTTGATTGGCGGATTTCCTAATGAGGCATGGTGCTTGATCAAGAATGAAGATGGATGGGAAGTGTATTATAGTGAACGAGGTAATAAGCGTGGTGCTAGGCAATTTGAAAGTGAAGCGGATGCATGCGAATATATGGAGGAAAGAGTAAGAAAATATGCCAGATTATAGTGCATATGATGACACTTTGGTGGATATGAAAACTGTTAATCTTTTGAAAAATCACCTCAGATTGTGCTAGGGGGCTCGAGCAAGTCGGCAAATAGCGGTATTTTTGCAATACATTATGCTGTTATCAGAAAGGATTGATTTGTATTGAGGTGGAATCGTCGTTTTAGATGAAGGAACTGAAGATGATATGACGGAGGCTCTCTATAGAAGAGTTTAAAAAGAGGAGAAGCGATATCTGAAAAAACTAAAATAACCCTCTGAGTTAGGGGAGTTGTTACCCACGACACGATGCCAGTGTGGTGATCGATTCCTTTAGTCATAATCTGATACTTATTACAATATGGATTCTGTGTTTGATAACAGTTGTCGTTTGAATTGGAAAGAATAGTTGTTTTGCATTAAAGAGGACTAATTGAGATGACTGTAGAAGAATTAAAAAAACAACTTGATGCGATTGGTGTACCGGATGATTTATATTCTCTTTTGATCGGAGGTTTTCCGAACGAGGCGTACTGTTTAATTAAGAACGAAGATGGATGGGAAGTATATTATAGTGAACGAGGAGAGAAGTCTGACATACAACAATTTGCGAGTGAATCAGAAGCTTGTGAATACATGCTTGAAGAATTAAAACCATATGCGCGTTAAAATGTCTTCAGTTGAGACACATCTTTTTCTTGAGGCTTCTAAGGTAAATAAAGAGGTGAGTGTCAGAACCAAAGATGAATTGCTAAAATGGTTTGAGTCGTTGAACGGAAAGGGGCTTCCGAGATATATCGATGTCATAGATGCAAATTATAATCAGGTTTGTATTGATGGAAAATGGCGGACTACTCTTTATTCATGGAGTTTAGTCTTTGCTGGAGGCAAATGGAAATACGTTGAAACAGATGATGAAAGAGGTTATGTTTTTGCTTTAGAAGAATTTGATGACGAAATATCTGCGGTTAAATGCGCGCAAAGACACTTGAATATAATTTATTTAGCTAGTTTGGATGATAATTCAAATGAAGCTGTGCTATGTCGATATGTTCAAAAAAACTACGAGTACTCAGAAAAACAATCACGTACACTAGTTAAGCAGATAAAGCGACATAAGGACATTTTTGAAGAGTTTTTTAATTATGCTTGTATTGCAGAGTTTTGCAAAAATGATGGAGAGCAAACAGAAGTATGTGGCTATACTGCTGAAATATTGAATCGTGATTATAAAATGTCTCCGCTAGATGCTTATCTTTTCTTAATTCACCTTAAGAAAAATCCTGAGGAAGCATTGGAAGAGTTAAAGAAAAGGCAATGAAATGTCTGGAGATATCTTATAAAAATTGGAATACGAGGATTGTTGTAACCGTATTTCAAGAGTGACTTAGCACTTTTGAAATGCGGTTATGTATGTTAAATAATGTTTGTATATATCTTGAGCAGAAGGGAGATTTATCATAAAAATGGGATTCTTTAAAAGAATAAAAGACAAACTCAGAAAAAATAAACCTGCTCAAAATTGTAAGGAAGAATCAGAAAGTGATATTTCTGTTTATAATAATTTTGATGGCAAAATAGATTATCCGACCTGGCAACAGGTGCGGGAATATTTGGATAAGATGATTGAGATTGAGGAAGAATTTATAGTTTTATGCCGTAAAAAGGCTGCAAATAACGTGACTTTTATCCAAGCTGCAACCATTCCGGAAGGATACACTTTTCAGATCGGGATTGAAGTCGAAGGGAAAAATGAGATCCTTGAAAAAACATGTGAGATAGATGAAATAATACAAGCGTTTTCTTGTTATTATAATGACGGAATTGTTGAAGTTGATGCGGGTTTTTCGCCTCTTGAAATGATGCGGTAATACATGGAAATGTGAAAGAGTAGACAGTGAGTGAATTTGTTAAAAATGGATTAAAAAATCACTTGAAATCATAAAAAAGTTATTGCGAATACGTTGGAAATACGGTATTATTTCATGTGTTAGAGTTATTAATTTTTAGATAATATTGTTAAGCGGAAATACAGAAAAACATAAAAGGACATAAGGGACCGTGCTGCTATGAATGTATCAAACTACCAAACGCATATAGCATTCAAGCTTGATGCTAACGAGAAGATGTCGAGCTTTGGAATGAAGATGCTAAAGCAACTGAATAACAGAAGCATACTTGATATTGCGCTTATCAAACAAAATGGAAGTAACAGACTTATATGCAGGACTGAAGGGCTTGAGAGCATCAATGCCATAGACAGACTTTTAACTGAAGATAGCAGGAAAGATCTTATAGCAAGGCTTGCACAGCTTATAAGCATGTTTGAAGACAACGCCTTTCTCAATAAAGAGTTTATAGTACTTGATCCGGATAAGGTTTTTATCAATCCGGAGGATGGAAGTGCACGATTCATTGTACTTCCTGTAGTCTCCAATGCAACGGGGGCGCTTGGAAGAGAGTGGCTTGAAAAGTTGTATGAGTATCTGGAGACTGTGGTTTATAATGTTGAAGCGGGAACGGATGCTTCGATAGACAGGTTAAGGGACATACTTATTAACCTGGATGATGACAGGACGGACAGCGGAGAGCTGGCAATCAACGGACTTATAGCTTTGTGTCGCTACGTTGTAGAGAACTTTGCAGGTGCTGCAAAAGAGATACAGCCGAAGGAAGCAAAGCCAAAGAGTGGCAACATTTCTGTCGGACTTAATTACCACGGAAGATACGGAAACTTTTCTTTGTACATCATAAAGAAAGAGTTTTTAATAGGAAAGTCGGAAACCTGTGACGGAAGAATACCGTTTAATAACGCTATTAGCAGGCAGCATGGAATGGTTTATATAGAGAACGGCGAGTGCTTTTACGAAGACCTTGGAAGCAGCAATTACTCAAGGCTGAACGGAACGGTGCTTGAGCCGAACAGAAGAGTAAAGTTAAATAATGAAGATATTTTAATGCTTGCGGATATGGAATTTAAAGTAGAAATACTGGAAAGTGCCGGATAAAACTGATGAAAGAAAAAAAGATTCTTTTAATAAGTTTTGACAAAGAATATGTTGATAAGATCTTGTCGGAATTGCCGTTTGTATTAAATGACAGTTCAGAGCTGATAGTTATCTCGAATGAAGAATACTTTTCGGAATACTGTAAGCAGGGACACCCCAAGGTTGATGTGCTTATAGCAGATGAGTATATCAGCAGGGAAGCACTTTTTTCCCAACCGGCGGATACAACATACTATCTTGTCGAAAACACAGAAGCAAAAAATACCATAAGTAAATATGATGCAACGGATGGCATTGTCAATAAGCTTGGAGAAGATTATGTCACGACTGTACAGGAAGATGCGGGAAAGACCAAGATAATTGATGTCTGTGCCGCAAGCGGAGGCTGCGGAAAGACCAAAGCCGCCATTGGAATAGCGGCAAGATTGTCCCAGATGGGATATGACGTTTTGTACGTTGACGCGGAGGAGACTCAGAACTTTTATGAATTCCTTCCTGAGAACCTCAAGGAGGACTGGGCTGAAGCATCATTGGCAATCGCCTTTATGAACGGCGGAGCCTTGGATATGCTTATCAAGAACATCAGAAAAGCTGCATTTGATTATGTTCCCGCGTTCAAAGATCCTCTTTATGCCTATAACATATCTTTACAAGCCTATTATGACATGGTGAATGAGATAGCAGGCAGAGAGATGTACGACTACATAGTTGTTGAACATACACCTGGGCTTACGAAGGATCTTGCAAGACATCTTTCAGACAGCAAGATGATGGCAATGTGTACCAAAGACATTGCGGGAGAAGCTGAGAGGGTAAAAAGATTTGTCGGAAACCTGGCAGGATTCGGCGGACAATGCGTTGTGATATGTAACTGCGATGAAACAAGCGTAGATGCAGATATAAACATCAAATCGGATGAATATGATTATCCTGTATGTGAGATGGTTGCTTTCGATAACAACGCGGCAATAGATGCTGCGAAGTTGATTGAAGGAAAAAGATATTTGGCAACGGTGATTGCTGTGAAATAAAAAGGTGCTAAACATGAGTGATAACATAATAGTTTTATTCAGAAACAGCAAAAATAATAAAGAAATTGATCTGGAGGTTCCGGGAAACCTCACAGCCAATGAACTTATTTACGGGCTAAATGAGAGCTTTAATCTTGGAATCAACATGGATAAACCAAAGCAATGTTTCCTTAGGGCCGATTACCCAAAAGCTCTTATCAGAGGGGAAAAGACCTTAGAGGAGCTTGGAATCAGAAACGGCACAATAATCTATTACGACGAGCGATGAGAGACTATGAACTATAAGCTGACTATTTACAACAACAAAGTTTATAAAGAGCTAAGCCTTACAGAATACATGGAACACGTCACTGTCGGTACCGGCAAAGACAGCAAAGTATGCTTCTTTAAAGAGGACATCGGCAGAGATCTGGAGATAGAAGTTATCAAGCAACAAAATGACTATATCGTTTCATCTTCACAGGATCTTTTCTTTAACACTGATTCTGTAAAAGAGAAGATTCATGTTCTTAAGACGGGTGAGAGCATAGATGTATGCGACGGAACTACCGAGAGTGTAATTCTTTCACTTGAATTCAGCGAGGATTTCGGAGATGTTCAGGGCGATTACAATCTTGACATCATTATTTCGGGAGCAAGCCGGATAACTATCGGTGGCAGAAATGACGCAGACATAATCATTTCTGACAGGACACTTGCGGATGATATTATCACGCTTAGAAGAGGTCCCGAAGGATTTGATGTCGATATCTCTGCCAGCCGCTATGGCGTTAAGGTAAACGGAGTAAATCTCAAGAAAAAGGCGAGCATTGTCCTTAAGGATAAGCAGTTCCTTGAATATTGCGGAAATTTCTTTTACCTGGAGGGTGACCACCTGTTTACTTCCGACAGCGGAGAGATAAGGACAAGGCTTCAGCATGTGGATAATCTTCCGCAGAAGAACCACTTTAAATATCCGCAGTTCATAAGAAGTGCAAGGCAGCAGTATGCAGATCTTGATGAAAAGCCGGAGATTCTTCCGCCTAAGACTGCACCTACTGAGCCTAAGAAGAACCTGATAAGGATACTTCTTCCTGTAATACTTATGCTGGTTCTCATGGTGTTTGTAAGAGGTATGCTCATGCCGGGCAACAAGCTCTACATAGTGTATTTCGCGGCATCTATGGTTATAAGCGGAAGTATGTCGGTGTGGAATTATTTTGACAACGGCAAGGACTATCGCAAGAAGAAGGCAAACAGAATAAAAGTTTATAACGAATATCTTGATAAAAAAGAGGAAGAACTTACAAAGCTTCGAAACGATGAGAGAACTCTTATTTCCGAGAGAAACAGATCGGTTGAAGAGACTGTAAGAAATATAAGTGATTTCAGCGCAAGACTTTTTGAAAAAGAAAAAGATCACGACGACTTCCTTGATATCAGAGTCGGAACGGGAAGAGTTGAATCAGAGTGTCAGGTATCTTTCAGAAAGCAGGAATACCTTGAGACCGAAGATATGCTCATGGATTATCCCGAGAAGATACATGACAAATATCAGTATATAGATGGCATGCCGGTTATCCTTGAACTCGGCAAAGTCAACGCCGTAGGTGTTATCGGTATCAGAGACAAGCTGTATCAGATGATGAAGAACATGATACTCACAGTTTCGGGCCAGCACTTCTACGATGATGTAAAAGAGTTTTTGATAATCGACAAGGAAGACGTTAAGTACTTCGATTGGACAAGATGGATCAAGAACTTCAGCGATGAATCAACAGGAATGCGCTTTATTATCCACGATGATGAAAGTTCCAAATCAGGACTTGAGTTCCTGTACGGTGAACTCGCAGCAAGAGAAGCACTTAAAGATAAAGAACTTGAGCAATTTGCTCATTTTGTAGTGTATGTATATCGCTCAAGCAAATTCATGGAACATCCTGTTAAGGAATATGTACGCAATGCAAACAAGCTTGGATTTACATTCGTATTCTTCGAAGAATTTGAAGAGCTTTTGCATAAGAACTGCGACAAGAGAATGTTCCTTGAGCCTGATAAGAATCACGGATTTATTCAGGATACCGAAGACGGAAACAAGATTCAGTACTTCGATTACGATCATATCTCAATGGATACGGTCAAGCAGTGCGCAATGAAGCTTGCGCCTGTGTATGTAAAAGAGCTGAGTCTTGAGAGTACACTTACCAAGAATATATCTTTTTACCAGTTACTTAATATCATGAATGCTCATGATCTCGACTTGGGTAAAAGATGGAGTGAATCAAAGGTTTACGAATCAATGGCTGCGCCACTCGGAGTAAAGAGCGGTGATGAAGTTGTAGCACTCGACTTGCATGAAAAATATCATGGTCCTCACGGACTTGTTGCAGGTACTACAGGTTCAGGTAAGTCAGAGATTATGCAGTCATACATTTTGTCAATAGCAACTCTGTTCCATCCTTACGATGTAAGTTTCATCATCATCGACTTTAAGGGTGGTGGTATGGCGAACCAGTTTAAGAACCTGCCACACCTTAACGGTGCTATTACAAACATTGACGGAAAGCAGATAAACAGATCGCTTAAGTCGATCAAGGCGGAACTTATCAAGAGGCAGGAGCTTTTTGCCAAGTACGAAGTTAACCAGATCGACAATTATATAAAGTTGTATAAAGAGGGAAGGGCAGAGGTTCCGCTTCCGCACCTGATACTTCTTGTAGATGAGTTTGCGGAACTTAAGGCAGAACAGCCTGACTTCATGAAGGAGCTTATTAGTACCGCACGTATCGGACGAAGCCTTGGCGTTCATCTGATACTTGCAACACAGAAACCTTCGGGTGTCGTAAACGACCAGATCTGGAGTAACTCTAAGTTCAAGCTCTGTTTGAAGGTGCAGGAGAAGAGCGATAGTAATGAAGTTCTTCATTCTCCGCTTGCTGCAGAGATCAGAGAGCCCGGTCGTGCTTATCTGCAGGTTGGTAATAATGAGATATTTGAACTTTTCCAATCCGCATACAGTGGAGCTCCGGCGCTTGTACAGAGTACAAATGCAAAGAGAAAGTTCAGGATAAACAGTGTGAGCCTTTCGGGAAAAAGAAAGGTCATATACGAGCAGAAGCCCGAGAAGAGCGAAGCTTCTCTTACGCAGCTTGAAGCAATGGTTGAGTATGTCAACGAATATTGCACGGAAGCTCATATTGCCAAGCTTGATGACATTATCCTTCCGCCGCTTCCTGAGATGGTTCCTTATCCTCACAAGCTTGAGAAAGTTGGAACCGATGTTACAGTTCCTATCGGAATCTGTGACGATCCCGACAGACAGGCACAGGATCCGTTTGAGATCAACCTGTCAAAGAGTCATTACTATATACTCGGCTCGTCTCTTAGCGGTAAGACGGCGATGTTGCAGGGCATGATGATGGGAATTACCGCAAAGTATTCTCCGAAGGAAGTAAACATCTACATCATTGACTTTGCTTCTATGATGATGAAGATATTTGAAGGACTTAACCACGTCGGAAGCGTAGTAACGATCGCTGACGAGGATAAGCTCAAGAACCTTATTAAGATGCTTCTTGAGAAGATCGGTCGCAGAAGAAAACTTCTTGCAGACAGAGGACTTAGCTCTTTCAGCTCCTACAGGGAAGCAGGATACAAGGATGAAGCGCAGATAATCGTGTTTATCGAGAACTACACGGTATTTAAGGCTACCTACCCGAATTACGAGAATGATATTCTTGCTATATGCCGAGATGGTGTGGCAAACGGAATTTCTGTTGTCTTCACCAACCAGCAGATGTCGGGAATCGGATATAAGCTTATGTCGAACATCGCAGGTAAGATTGCTCTTAACTGTAACGACAAAGGTCAGTATGTAACATTGTTTGACAGATGCAGAATCCAGCCTGATGAGGTTCCGGGAAGAGGTATCACAAAGTTCGGAACAGAGCTTAAGGAATTCCAGGCATATATGGCATTCCCGTCCGAGAAGGAAATTGATCGTATCAACAAGATCAAAGAGTACATCAAAGCATGTAATCACAAGTACGGATCGGAGATGGCCGAGAAAGTCAGATTTGTTCCTGCCGAGCTTACAGAAGATTTCCTTAAAGAAACCTGTGGCAATACAGAAGTTGAGAACGGCAAATTGATGTTTGGTCTTCATTATGCCAAGGTTGAGCCTGTATGGCTTGATCTTTTGGAAGGAAAAGAGATTGCAATATCAGGTAGAGAGGATCTCGGAAGATCTAAGTTTGTCGATTATCTGATCGGTAAGCTCATGAACGCGGACAGAAACGGAGACATCAGACTTTATCTGTTTGATTCGGAACAAAGACAGTTCGAATCTGCCGCGCAGGCTAACAATATTATGTATTATTCATCAAATGCAATGGATGCTATCGAGGTCATTGAAGACCTTCACGACGGATTAATCCGTGAAGATAAGAATGACGCAGGCGTAAGTAATGGCCCTGTCAAAGTGGTAGTATTTGCAGATAGAAAAACCATTGAAGTAATTGGAAAGGAGGAGAACATACTAGAGAAATATCTGGAAATTGTAAAGTATTCAAAGCAAAACAAGGTATGCATTATGTACACCGATGTAGAAAACGTTGCTGTTACCGGATTGGCTAATCCTATAAGCACACACATCAGAGACGAAGGTTCAAAGATATTCTTTGAGAATCCAAAAGACATTGCTCTTGTAAAGATGCCACAAAATGTCATAACCGCTGTAAAAGTTTCTGCAGGCATGGGTGATACATTTTACATAAATAACTCAAAGATCAAGAGAGTAAAGGTACCTCTTGGATAAAGTAAAGGAGAAAGATATGAGTGGAAAAAAAGGTGTAAACGTAGAATTTCTTGACGAAAAGTCACGCCTCTTAGAGGCAGGCGCACAGGATCTGGATGATTTAACATCTCAGGTTGCAGGACTTCAGGGACCCCTTGAGGATTGCTGGCAGGGTGCAGAAGGTGAAGCATGTATCGAATTCATCAACAATCTGTCACTTAAGATGGGCAAGATGTCCGAGCAGATCCGTAAGATCAATGACTGGGTAAATAGCGTTTCTAAGAGCTACCAGGAAGATGCTGAGAACGGACGTAGAGCGTACGAGATCTAAGAGAACGAAAGGAGAACTAATATGGGTGCAAATGGTATGATCGCTGGTGATAGCGGAATAATTTCAGAGAATGGTGCAAAGCTTGTAAACTTTGCTGCAGATTTAAGAGAGAAGCTTTCTATGCTTAAAAGTGAGGTTGATGAGATCACAGAAGAAGGTATCTTCGGTGATTCAGCTGCAACACTTCTTAGTGTATATTATGATCTTGATCAGGATCTTAACAAGTATGCAGAGACATTGGATGTACTTGGAAGCAACGTTAAGACATCAGCCAGCAACTTGGAAGAGATTGATACAACACATTCTTCAGGTCTTACATACGAGGGATGAGGTTTATCGACCTATGACAGTGTCAAAGCTGTCGTAGGTCTTCACGAATAATATGATTACAACCTAATAAAGGAGGAGTATAAATGAAATTAAAGCGTGATTATATGCATGAGATTAAAGACAGAACTGCAGAAAGAAATAGATATGCAAGCATAATGCATAAGCTGGAAGAACTTAGAGACGAACTTATATGGCAGAGAACGAAGTTGCAGGAATATGTAAAGAGTCCTGTAGAGCAGTACATGCTTGCAGGCGGATCTTCAGAGGATTGGAAAGGTGCTAATTTTACTATTGCTGTAGAAAAGAAGAATACTCTTAATTCAGCACTTGGTAACTATGCAGGAGATGCTGCAACGCTTAATAGCCAAATAGACAGAGCTATCCAGGATGTAAGCAATAAGATAGACGCACTTAATCGTGAAATTGACAGATTGTGGGATAAGTGGGAACATGCTCCAGAACACGAGCCGGATCCGGAACCACGAAATAATTGATAGTAAGGAGGAAGCGAAATGTTTATTAGAGCGAGAAAATATGCGTATGAGATAAGTGCTGGCGGAGGAGCAGGTGTAGGTGCAGGAAGCTCATCTGAGATAAAGATTGATGTTGATGAGTATGAAAGAGTCGTTGATAACATCCATGCTCAGACATCAGAGATTATAAAAACATATACAGGTTATGTTGCACCTGACAATGTTTGCAGACTTAATTCTGTTATTCCTGATTATGAGCAGGCAGATCACGAAGTAGAAGATATGCTCAGACTCTTAAAGAGGGAGCTTTTTCAGGTGGTTAGGGTGATGAGAAAAGTTAAAGATGATATTGTATCTATTGATGCACAGAAATCTCAGGAAGCTGCGAATAATATATATGACGGAAGTAAACATTAATCTTGGAAAGGGAGTTTAAGGAGTTATGGGATTTAACGGGGATAATATAGAGTGGCATCAGGCCAAGATAAGGGAGTATTTTAATAAGTGTTTTGGGGAAGTATATGATCCGTTTCTTCATATGTCATCAGAACTTATACAGGCACTTACCGCGTTTGTAACTGATGAGACACATACAGGACCTGAAGCAGATTCAGCAAAGAAGTTTATAGATCAAAGGCAGATAAAACTTGTAGAAGATACTATATACTGCATTCAGAAACTTCAGAGTATGATGCAGGGAGCAGGATTTGAGAGCGAAGTAGCGCTTCTTGAAGATTTTAAGGTGGATCTTTCTGAAAGTGATGATTCAGCGGTTATCAAGACGCAGCATCTTAATAAGGTTGCAGAAGACTTTGCAGGTTATAATTCGGTCTTTAATGAGATTTATCCCAAGATTACCCATATACATAGAGAAGTGGAGAACATTGCGGGTGGCTGTGATGTTATCTCAAGAAAAAGCTATACATGGCCTAATCCGAGAGAATCCCATCTTGCACTTGATGCTATTACGACTCCAGATAAGAGTGGTGGTTTTGTTCCCGAGTTTTCAAGGAAGTTCCTTGCTTTCCATGAAGAACATTCCAATGACATAGAAAAGAGTGCGTTCAAGAGTCTTCTTGATACTATCGTTCATAATCTTCATGAGATAGTAGAAGGCATGAACAAGGGCGCTTTAGATATAACAAATTTTGATGGTACCAAAGATAACATTAGCTGGAAGGATCCAAAGGACATCCTTGCTCCTGAAGATGCTGAAGAGTACCTTAAATTCTTTGAGAGCTACAAGGCATATCTTAAGGGAATGATCCCAAGATGCCAGGTATATCTCTACGATCCCGTAAACCTTAATAACGGAAACTATATAAATGACAGGGAAGACCTTAACATTGCAGGTGTATACCCGTTATCTGTAAGGCGTTTTTATAACGCACAGAGTGAAAAAAGTGGCTATTTCGGCAAAGGCTGGACGAGCCTTTTTGACATGCACCTTACTAAAGAAGGTGAAGATGATGACAGCAAGATAAAAATCCTCTTCTCGGATGGGCATGAGGGAAGCTATGTAAGATACTTTACCAAGGCTTCAACAAATGAGAAAAAGAGAAAAGATAATGAAATTTCCAGCGAAGAAGACAGCAAGAAATATGATCTTGATGAAATTGGCGAGATCGAGTTTGTAACTACAAAAGACGGACGTGCTGTAGTAAAAGAAGACTACGAGAACGAAGAAAAAGAATATATAGAAGAACACGGTGAGTCAGGGAGACTTATCGAGTATAAGGATTATTACAGACTTATTCAGGATGATGGATCTTATACGGAGTTTAAGAAAAATGGAAAAATATCAGCGTTTGGTAACGAAAGGACAGAACTTGCAAGAGTAGAGTATGACGGCGAGCGTCCTCTTGGTATCTGCGATGAATATAGATATATAAGACTTTACTTTAATGATAACGGATGCATTTGCACAGCAAAGGATAATACAGGAAGAGCTGTAAGATATGAGTATGA
>ODAI010229788.1_pt1 | contig 14124 bp, 10 predicted proteins | sample 1539321 | NCBI WGS metagenome assembly ODAI01 (sample SAMN02144231, study PRJEB22623) | gut metagenome | biome: sheep rumen | host: Ovis aries | place: New Zealand
CTGGAAGCGTCTTTGTCGCGTGGAGTCGTTTCAATGGCCTCAATAATGCCCTCGTCAACGACATAGACGCCACACCCGCCTTTAGGAGCGAATTTGTAATCATATTCCTGACGACCTTTGCGCAGCACCTCTACCGGACCAAGGACACTGTTAAAAGCATAGTTGTTTTCGATGGGTTTCAAATCTGCTTCACCACCTAGAGCTTCAATTCCCTCTTCACTTAAGACAATCTTCAACAACGAGACATTGTTCTTTTCCACGTCTTGATGGCTTTCAATATATGACCTCTCAATTCTACCAATGATGGATTCCACATCCATAGTCATGCTCTCACCTGGAATTCTCTCCATGATGTAACCTTGAAGTTTGAATCCATCACTCAAGACCAGAGTCTCATATACCTTGGCGCTAGCCGTAGACAGGCATAAAAGAATAATTGCTGATGATACTAATAACTTTTTCATATCTGATATTTTTGATTAATTACAAATTGAAATAAGGGTTCAGCACTGCCTTGCAGGATTTTGAGCCCGCCGATGACGATGCAGTTATTGTGCATTTCTTTGATTTCTTTACGTCAGGTATGGACAACGTCGCTGTTTTAGACTTGCCGGCGGGAACCACAACAGTGACTGAGCCTCCCGCACTTGATGTTACCTTTACATTCAATGCTACATTGCTCTTGTTGGTCACAGTGACCGGAACTTGACATATATTCTTAGCATTCGCTTTGACCGACGATGGGCACGACACCAAGATGCCACCCTTGGCCGTGGCTTTATTGTCTTTACTGTTTTTTTTCGTTTTGGACCCGGCTTTAGCATTTGCATCATGCTCATCGGCATCAAATGCCTCACTGCTGCGCCACAACACCAAGTCATCAAGACGGAGTTCATAAGTCACCTCGCCATCCTGACGGGCATTCTCTTCAGGTAGTTTTACCTCTAGAGTGCGGGTGGCTTCATCGCCTGCCATCACATAGCTCATGCTTTGGCCGCCACTCATGCGTGCAACGGATAATGCTTTGCCATCAAAATCGCCAGGTAATGTGGCCGATGCCGTTAACATGCCGTTCTTCTCGTCGACATTACAATTGAGCATGCTGCCGCTCATGCCAACAACACCGTATTTGCTTTTGTGCTTGACGACAGCAATCCCTTGCCACAAGTAGTCCACCTCATCAAATTGAGCTGGCAAGACAACGATACCGTTACGCATCAGGCCTTTCAGACCATTCCGTTGATAGACGTCATATTCATCGTTCTCACGAGTAACAAGATAAGGCTCATTGGCCAAGCGGGGCTCGGCCATCGACGTGAGGATAAAATAATCATCAAAGACCAGATGTTCCCCACGTTCTATAGATACAATCTGACCTGATTTATCAATTATATAGGCACCCTTATCATTCATGACGAAGGCCTTGCCTCCACTGAATGTTGATGCCAATTTGGGTGTTCCGATTTCGTTGGCAAGCTTGAGTTGCTGCCCCTTGTCATCGATATACAATGACTGGCCAATGGCATCGGCATTGCCACCAACCATATCCACGACCGAATTGACCAAACCTTTAAGTCCGCCCTTACCCTTGCAGACCGAAGCCAGTCCCTCATTAAACGGCCGCGCAGATAGATACTTGCAAGGAATAACCAATCGTCCCGAAATATCCATGTAGCCGAATTTCCCCTTTTTATTGGAAACTACGCACTTCTTTTCAGAGAAAAACGGAAACGGACCGACGAACAATGGCTCGGACTGGTCCACCGGCTTGATCTTGCGTTGAAAATCAAGAATAGACTGTACCCTATATCCTCCGTCCTCCTTTTTCAATACCAAGGCATAGCCGTTGGTGAAATTAGTGATTGAGTCGGCAGAAATAGGCACAACAACGGTACCGGTATTATCCACTATACCAACCAAGCCATTCTCCTTGACCTTAAACAGCTCTTTGGAGAATGGGCGAATTGATTGATAATTTGTTGAGAGTATCCAGTGCGGCGTCTGTGCCTGCCCTGAAAAAGCCAGGGCAAGGCACAATACGGCACACAGGAAATAATGTGATGTTTTGTTATCAGTTCTTCGGAGCGAACAACTTAACCTCTTCATCATAAAGTTTCTTCAGGAATTTCACTTGTATAGCCTTAGATGCCACCTTGTCGTAGGTGCCATACAGAATTCCAACCAGCTCACCCTTCTTGTTAAAGACAGGCGAACCGCTGCTGCCACCGATGGTTGCATTCTGGATTTGGAATTCATATCTCGTCGGTACTTGTGAGCACTTAGTGTCATACAGGCTGGGGGCCAAAGCATCACTCTTCTCGTCTTGTCCCCACATCAAGCCGGCAGGATAACCAATGGTGTAGAGTACATCCTTTTGCGGAACAAGCGTCTTCTCGTTCCAGTTCCTGATATCAAACACATATTTAATATAATCAGGTGTCTTCTTGTCATTCAGCTGCAAGACAGCCAAGTCAACATTGGGATCATTGGCAACAGCAATGGTGTCACAACGCTGGAACTCATCAATGGCTGTGTACTTATGTCCGGGATAACCTACTGCGATATAGTCCAGATATCCTTGGATCTTAACTTTAGACTTGAACAGACGAGTAATCTTTGCGCCAATATCGGCAGGAGAATTACATCCACTCAAGAATTTCCGACCGACCTCGGTCATTCTCAAATCACGAACAGCCTGATTGTAAACTCTATTGTCAGATGACATTAGCCTAGAGATTTCCAATCTATCTGGCCAGAATTTCTCGAACTCCTGCTTCATGTACTCTTCCCAAGTGATGCTGGGATCGTTATCGTAAGTCTTTTTCAGGTACTCGTCCCAAGGGGTTGCGGCATGTTTGTTAGTCACCATGCGGCCCTCTCTATCGATAAAGAATGCCGTTGCTTGAAGAAATATCGGCTCCTTCTCAGCATTTTCATCGTCTTTCCATGAAGCGCCTTTAGCATCAAATCGAGCGACAAGTCCCGAGCCGGCATCGTCATCAAACGTGATCTCGGTATGGAAACCTGCCAAGAGGAATACTACCGCATCCTGGTAACCGCTAGGTTGAGAAGGAACGGGAGCTTTAGATTTGCCCCACAAAGCATAGGCTCCGCCACCCAGCAATGCCAAAGCAGCAACGCAAGCGGCCGAAATGGCTGCAATTTTGCCGATATTGTTGGGGATGAAGGCCTTAATCTGCTCGGTAATGTCCTCACTACCGCATTGGATGGAGTCACCTTTCTTGATACGTACATCCTTACCTGACTCAATCTTGACACCATTAAGAAGAGTGCCGTTCTTGCTGCCATTGTCATGGATGAAAGCCTTGTTGCCCTTGATGCGCAGCGAGCCATGATAACGACTTACGGTGGGGCTGTTCAAGATAATGTCATTGCGGAAGTTGGAACCAATGTTCATCACGCGCTTGAATCCTGTGAGTTTCTCAGGCATGGGAACGCGCGCCCAAACAAGGGGTTCATCGGCAAACATGACCTTGTCGCCTCGCTGGATAGTCATCGGCGTGTCGGGCTCAACCGGTTTGTTACCCACCGTAGTTCCGTTACGGCTATTCTTGTCCTCAAGGATGATTTTACCGTCATCCAACACGGTTAACTCGGCATGGAGAGAACTCACATACTTGCTGTTCAACACAATGTCGCACGATTGCGAACTACCAATTCTAATTAATTTCATATCAGTTTATGTTTAGAGATTATAATTTTCTTGTCTTTTGCTTCACAGTATTCCCATTATTGTCACCATCAGTTTTTCCTTGCTGGGATTCTGAAGCCTGAGTTTTTTTGTCAGTTTTCTTTTCAGACTTTTTATCACCCGTTTGTTTTTGTTGGGTTTTGCCATGGTTGGCTTTCTCGGTCTTTCCATTCTGGTCTTTCTTTTCAGCATTAGTTGGCGTCTCGACCTTGTTGGCAGGACGATGAGCTGGCGCCATGGGCTTTAAAAGGCTGCTTGTGTTATCATCCAGATTTTCATCATTCTGTTCTTTAGCCTTGTCTTTCTCATTTGAGCCGGCTTTTGAACTGATCTTTGGATTGCTAATTGTTCCAGGCACCGCTACTGCGGCAGCAGGAGGTTCCGGGGTGATTACCGGATCAGGATCAGAGCCCACAGCATTCACTATAGCAGTGATGGCTATCGCCAATGCTATCAAGCCAGCAATGCCTATGGCTATCCACTTATACAGTTTGAATGGATTGGGGACCTCATCCCAATTGAGTTTGCTCACACCAGCAAAGGTCACCTGATTGTTTCGGGTCACCGGATAAGGCACATTCTTACGCAACGGGTTGCCGTTCACCGATGTGCCATTGGTACTCAAGTCCACAACCTCGATTTTACCGAAGTCAGAAACCCGGATGATGGCATGGCGGCGACTGATTTTCGGATCATTGATAACAATGTTACAACTGGGATCCCTACCTATCGTTATTACTTTCATAGTCGTTATTTCTTATTATTCTGTATACCAGATACAATCTTGATAACTGCATTGATTTGGCCTTCACCCTCGGTTCCAGGTCTAAAGGTTTTGGCCTTCATTAACTCTTCTGCCGCCTGATGATAAATAGCTTTGTGAGCCGGGTCTTTCTTTTCCAGATTAGCCAAGTTGGCAACGACCTGTTTGCAGACATTTTGACGGGTTTGAACATTTTGAGATTTTCTTGCCTGCTGCAATTGATCGATGATGACACCCAAAATCCTGTCGACATCATCATTGACTTGCGCACTATTCTGGTTATCATTCTTTGGCTGCTCTTTATTTGCGTTATTTGCGTCCTTATTGTCCGTTTGGTCCGTTTCTTTATTGGTGACATTGGGGTCGCCGCTAACAAAGACATTAACGTCGCTGCCTTTCTCTTGGTTGCCTTGGATGCGGCCCTTGAGGTAGCTGATGGAGTCTTTGCTTTGACGCAATTGCTCCTGTAATTCCTCAACCCGTTGTCGCGTGTCTGAATCACCACCCGATCGTCCACACTGGATGAAATTGAACAGCAAACTCAGCGCCAGCAATGCGCCAAGCGCATAGATAATAGTTCTAGTCGTCTTGCTCATAGGTTCTTTTAATATTGAGTCTTCGGTTGTATCTAATAATGCAATGGTCAGGTTATCGTGATGATTCCCCTCGTTTCGGCCCTGTTCATCGACTGCTATGACGGTGGCATCGGTAGCTCCACTCAACGATTTGGTCTTAGCGACGAGCTTGATGAGTTGAGGCTCAGGCATCATGCCCCAGATGCCGTCGGTACATAGCATGAAGCGGTCTCCTGCCATGTAGGCCAGTGGACCATCCACCTCGGCTTTGCTGTTGCCGCCGCCCAAGCAACGGGTAATGATGTTGGAACGAGCCGACAGACGTGCCTGCTCTTCGGTGAGGTCGCCTTTCTGTACCAGTTCGCCCACATAGGAGTGGTCCTTGGTTCTGAAAACCATTCTTCCTCCACGGAATTGGTACACCCTGCTATCACCCACATGCGCGACATAGGCCGATTCGTTATTGATGAGCAAAGCGGTAAGCGTTGTACCCATACCTTTGCACGACGGGTCGTTATGCTGCCGATCTATTATGGCCGCATGGGCATAATCTACCGCATCGGCCAAGACCTTCTCGCGCGGTGCTTTGACGTCCTTGACCTGCATCACATAGTCGACAGTCTTCTTCACTGCGATAGTTGATGCCAGCTTGCCAGATGGCCCGCCTCCCATTCCGTCGCACACTACAACGAGCAGGCCCAGGGGCGTATCGGCAAAGCCGCTGAAGTCCTGATTCTCGGCACGTCCTCCAATACGGGAATCTACGTAACCTTGTATATTAAAATGAGTTTTTATTGATTCCATCTCTACATAACAACTTGAATATTTTTTACAAGAGTGAGAGTAACACGAAAGTTAATTACGACAACCCCAGCTGCTTGAGCACGCGTTTGTACCAGGGATCAGGGTCAACCATCAATGCCCGTTGAAGCGCTGCCTTCATTTCGGAGGCTTTTTGATAACGATCATCGGGATTGAATGCGGTTGCACGGCTAACGACCTGATAAACAGCAGGTGAAATCATATTGTTCATGCTCAGTGATTTGTCCTGATGAAGCTTTTTGGCCTCGGCAACTGTTGGGGCCTTATACGGATTCTGACGCGTAATGAGTTCATATAGCGTCACTCCGGCTTCATAGATATCTGTTGCACGTTTCAGTTGAGAGGGGGCACCAGCTGCAGCGCTATTGAACTGTTCAGGTGCTGCATATCGGGGAGTGCCCATCACGCCTGACGATGTCCCACCATCAGCTGTCTGCTGTGACAGGTATGCAATGCCCAGATCCATGAGACGCACATTCCTGCCCTGTTCAACCATGATGTTGGATGGCTTGACATCCATGTGCAGGATTCCCTTTTCATGCAAATAATCGAGTGCATCGAGCACAGGCATGAACAACTCACAAATCCTCTTTTCGGGATTAGGCAAGGTGCGGATGTTGTCGTTGATAAATTTGTCGATATTCATGCCATTCACCATTCGGCTGACAATGAAGAAGTCGCCTTTTCCTTGAGGTGACTCGCAAAAGCCCAACATCTGCACCAGATTGGGGTGGTCAAACTCCATTCTGGCTTCTTGACGTGCACGACGTCTGATTTCAGGATTATTTGCGAACCTGGGATTCACCTGTTTGATTGCCACAGGAACTCCAGTCGCACTTTCCACACCACGAAATACCAATCCCATGGCACCTTTTCCCAATGTAGGACCGTTCAAATCAAAAAGGTATTGCTTACCTCTGATTCTCAAGCTCACTTTCGAGCCATTCCGTGAAATGGTATTTGGTTGTTGAGGAGGTTTCATCATTGCAGCATACTTGTAACTTGTTCGATACGCGTCTCAAACAGTTTGACATAAACATCATCCTCTTCCTGCCGGGCATACTTGATACCGCTATTGAACAGCTTGAGGGCCTTGGTAAAGTCCTGCAAGGAGTCATCACCGGTGCGTGTCGCAGCTGAGCAGAAGTCGGTCGCCAACTCAAATACGCCCTGGTAGCATGTCGAATCCAGATCAAATGCCTGCTGGGCATATTTGTGGGCTAGCGGTGCATCACGTTGGATAACATTGGCTGTCGCGGCCCTCATCTCCTTAATGGATTTGGCACTCACGTCGGCATCAACAGGTTGCGTCAAAGCAGCAAGCAGAGCAAACGCTGGAGCAGCATGCCGGTAAGTCCCATACTGGGTTGTGATTTCCTGCAACTGCTCAACTCCCTCCGAGGCTCTTGTCGAGTCGCCCAATAGGTTAATAGCCTTGTGAATCAACATCGTTACCGGTATCACTTTAGCACCGCTGGAAGCATCGGTAATAACTTCATAACCAGTAGTGTCTTGTACTTGACCATCGGCAAGGGCGGCAGTCTCGCTACCGTCAGAGCCTGCCTCGGTGCTGCGAGGCCAGAAGATGGCAGCACAAGCGATTAAAGCGACCGCAGCAACCGTTCCTAAAATAGCATACAGGAGCTTTTTGTTGCCTTCCACCTTAGATGCAATAATGTCAGAAGCGGTTCTGGACACATCGGCTCCCTGATCAGACAATTTCTCTAGCGCCACACGCATCTCGGCAGCACTATGGTAGCGGTTCCCCTGTTTTTTCTCAGTGGCTTTGCCAATCACAGTGCGAAGCGATTTATAGGGAATGTCCTTGAGTGGAAGCTTTTCATGAATCTGCTTCTGAATCAGTTGCATCATATCGCCCTCAAAGGGCAACTTGCCCATCACGAATTGGTACAACATGATGCCCACAGCATATAAGTCGGTGGTTCTGTTCTGGTGCTTCAGGTCTCCCAAGACCAATTCAGGGGCAGCATAAGCGGCTTTTCCCACAAATTGTCCGGCACTTGTCAGCTGCATGTCATCGGCATCAACACCTTCACCAAGCTTTTTGGCAATACCAAAATCAATCAGCTTGATCTTACGGTTATGGGTGACCATGATATTGCTGGGGTCCACATCACGATGAATGTAGCCCTGGTCATGTAAAGCCATCAAGCCTGACAGCACATTACGGGTAATCAGGATAGCGAAGCGGAACCGGTCGTCGCAATACATCTGGTACAGTTCCTGGGCAAAAGCTACTTGCTTGCCGTAGCGGTCGGTTGTCTTACCCTTGATGACGTCATAGAGCATGACGCCTTCCAGCAATTCGCTCACCACATGGTAGCGTTTCACCTCGCCATGCTTTGACTTATTGTCGACAACTTCGACAAAGCCAAACATCTCGACCAGATTCTCATTGTGAATCCTGACCGACGCTTCGCGACGTGCTCGGGCAATGGCTTTCTCGGACAAATCCTCAAACAGGAACTTAATCGCTACATCCGACTTGAGACCCGTCTTTTCATCTACCCTCACACCGCGACGCACCTGCCCCATACCGCCCTCTCCAAGGGCGGGTAAGGAGGAGTCTACTTCGTAATGTATGCGTTGGGCTTTTTCTTCTTTACCCTGTAAAATGATTATTGACATCGCTCAACTAAAAAGCAATCTCTTCTCTTTAAGGTTAATTGTTATCAGGAAAGGTCAACAGTGCCACCAGGGCCTTCAAAGCCTGCACCATTCAAGTCAACAGTGCCCGTATCCACATTGCGGTTTGAAGAATCATACATGTTGTCGGTACCACCGGTAGGCGAATAATTATCGCTGCCTTCGATTTCATCGGCCGGCATGAAGTTATCGGCAACAGTGAGGCCATACTTCTCGGCATCGATGAGCAGCAACAGCAAACGGTAGCATGAACCAATGGTGATGATATCGTTGGTCTCGCATTTGTGCATGTCATAGTCCAGCTCCTCATCATTCACGATAATACCAGTCTTGGAACCGGCGTCACGAATGCTGGCGATAACTTTGTTCTCTGACTTTTTGAGTTGCTTGACCAGGATGTCGGCATGGTGTTCTGATACGGTCATCTCTCTGAGCACAATATCCATGTCACTGGAACGGCCAATGGTGTTGGTTCCCAAATGGAGGGGCCAGAATTCACCGATACCCTTGCGAGAGATTGAGTAGAGGAAACCTACCACCGGGTCATCGTTCTGTTGAACTTGACGAACATTCTCATTGTCGTCTCCGACTGCGTTCTCGTGCATGCCAGGCACATAGGTGCCCATGCCTTGCTGATCGTAGTAATTGTTAGACCTAGAATAGGGATTATAGGTCTGGTCTCCACTGTTAAATTTCTTCTTACCCATTTTTATTCTCATTTTTGCCCCAACAGGGACGGTTAAACATTTATTATCTATTTTAGTGCAAAAAACTGCTTTATTAACTAAAACGAAAGGATATAACTGGATTTTCACTTATTCAGGCAAAAAACTATTACATCGCAAGGCGGAAACCCAAGAAGGCCCTTGCCTCATTTTCACCAACACTCAAGCGTGACGAAACTCGGCACTCGATGGGGTCATCGACAGCGCTACCTCCGCGGCAAACATAGTTATCTCCCGAATAGAAACTGTAATCGTCACTAGCGTGTTTCGAATCATAGTACTGGAAACGGTCGGCACACCATTCCATCACATTACCGCTCATGTCATATAATCCCAATTCGTTGGGAAACAACTCACCGATTGAATGAGTCTTACGGTCACTGTTATAGACCGTCCATGCCGTTTCGCTGGGATTGTCGGCTCCAGCATACTTATAGCAAACATTACCATGGATGCGGCTTCCGCCACGTGCGGCATACTCCCATTCCTGTTCTGTGGGCAAACGGAAAGTTTTCCCTGTCTTCTGATTCAGTTTCTGGATGAATTCCATAACATCTCTGTAACTCACGTTGGTCACCGGTTTGCTCAAATCATCCTGGTCATCCGACGGATTATTGCCCATAATCACCATCCATTGAGCCTGTGTCACTTCATATTTGCTGATACTGAATGACGAAACCGTGACTTTATGCTTGGGTTTCTCGTTGTCTTTGGCGTCGCGTCCTTGTTCCTTGGTTTTTCCCATTTCAAATGAGCCGCCTTCCACATTCACCATATTATCCAACACCGAATTGATGACAGCATTAATGAGATACTGTTCCATCGCTTCTACCCCCTCATCATCACCGAAGGAATTATCATCGAAGCTGTTGGCAATAGCTGCGCCATCAACAGGCCATGTATAGTCATGGCTACCCCTAACTTCGTCGTAATCATACACAGCAACACTGTCAATGACAGTATTACGGTTAGGAGTTATGTTCCGTTCTTTCTTCCTGGGAGGCAAATTTCGCTTTTCCTCAACTATGTTTTCAGGTTTCGACTCCTGTTTTTTTGCTGTGGTTTTAGAGGTTTTGGCCTTGGAGGCCTGTTTCTTTGTCTTATCTCGCTCGGGCTTAAGAATCTTCGACAAATCCACTGTTCCTTGAGAGTTCTTTTTAGAGAGAGTCTTGTGGATTTTTCCGTCTTTGTCCACTGCAACCCTGTTTTGTGCCATAGTCTGTTGAGACAAGGACAAAACCAGTGTCAACACAAATAAGCAATGAATAAAATGTCTCATATCATAGATGTTTATTAGTTATCACTCCATTGTTGGTTATTCGGCTAGCCTAAAACCAATGCGTGGCGAGGCTTCATCCAAATAAAGTATCGACGATTTGGCACTGACGGCAGTACATTTCGAAGCTTCATCGGCGAATGAACCGCCAACATAGGCATGAGAGGAACCTGCAGCATCACTGCACCACTCTGCAACATTTCCATTCATGTCATAAAGCGCAATTTCGTTCTTTTTCAGCTTGCCAACGCGATGAGTGGCACCATCACTATTGGTCTTATACCACGCGACCTCGGCAATCTGGTCACTACCCGAATACTTATATTCTTTACCGTTTTGACCTCCGCTGGCAGCATACTGCCATTCTTTGACGGAGGGAAGCCGATACTTCTTACCCGTAAATTTGTTCAACTTTTTGATGAAGTCCTGGCACTGCGACCATGTGACATTTTCAACAGGAAGATTTGGCCCCACATGACTTGAAGGATTGTATCCCATAATCGCTTCCCATTGAGCCTGAGTGACCTCGGTAGCCGAGATGTTAAATCTAGAAATGTGGGGAAATGAGGTCTTTTTGTTTGGTTTTACCACCTTCATGTTATTAGAGATTTGCTTTACTATCTCAGTCTTAGTAGACAGTTCCTTCTTCAAGAGTTTGTCGTACTCATCTCTATTCTGGGACTTTTGACCAGAAGACAGTGTACCATCTCTATGTCCTTTATTTTGAAGCTTTTCGTTCAAAGTCCTATTATCACCCACATATCCTTTTTTGATTTGCACATACTGGCCTTGGGCAAAAGCGTTTAACGATACTGTTGCCAATAAGATCAGTGACAAAAATGACACGTATACATTGCTTTTCATAATGCCTGGCTCTATAATCAATTAGTTTTTTAGGTTCTTAAAGTCTTCTTAGTTTCGTGAATTATCATTGTCATCGAATTATAAGAAAAGCCCTCGTAGCAATGATAATCCGTTGCAAATATAATCATCTTTCTTATAATAATACTGCTTCTTCGTAAAGAATTTGCCCACAAATCCTCTTAATTATTGTTAACGTATAAATATCATCTTGGCTATCACTAGATAAGGTTGACAGATTTAAGAGCGACCTATTAAGCTGGTTTTCACTATATCTTATTCGCCTAAAACCAGTTGACAGTTTGTAGGCCTATCCCTAAAAAGATACAGCTTGCAAAAACTCATTTTCCCTCCCCCTATCCACTTCTTTCAAAAAAAGCACATTTTGGCAATGATAGACCTATAAGACAATTTCATCCCACAAAATGGCCTATCCAACAAAAACACTCAGTTTTTTTGCGATTTATATTATGAAAACGGCTAAATTATCTGAGATCGTTTATTTTGTTTTTCACTAATCACAGGAATTCAGTTTTATGAGGAGAAAAAGGCGAGATCGGCACCTCTTCGGTAAAAGATCCTGTCTTCAATCAAATTTTCAATGAAGTAAACGATGTAACGTCTTGAGATTACTGTTTCACTCCAATGAGTCATCGCTTCTGATGGCTGTGTCTGGCTGAATCTTCGCCTCCAGGTCCATTTCTATCGATTTTTGTTTATATGTTGTATACCAATATGCCGATGATCTATTTACGTGATGCCTACAACCCATATCATGGGGCGCGTAACTATGTCTTGTTTGCAAGGGTTCTTAATAGCACTGCGATGTTCCACTCGCTGCCCTGCAATCAATTTGGTTATGTTACCAGCGAAAAGCGCCTCACTCTCGATAAAACAAAATATATTGAAATTTCAATCCTAATAACAGTATACCATATCCTGGTCTCTCACTTAGTGCATCACATGTCATCCATTGAGAGGCCGACGAACTCGATTGAATAGCGGCGACGTTGTTTAGTCACGATATGAGCAGCCTTTTCCTTCAGGCGGTTGATGTCGATGCGCCCGGCTTGGCGCTTGATTTCACCGATGACGAGGTGGCGCTCTGCATCGTTGACGGCAATCAGGTCAATCTCGTTGCTACCGTCACGTTCCCAATAATTAGTCACGAGGTTGTACCGTCCCGTCTCGGCGTACTGCTGACGCAGGTATTGTTCCAGCACCATTCCTGAATAGGTCTCGTAGTCGGCCTGCATTTTTTTCAAGACATATTCAGTATTGCCTATCTCCACGGCACTGATATACTTTTGCACGAAGCGGAGCCAGAATCGCAGGAAGTTGTCCTTGATGCCATATTTCACATTGTGGCTTTGCTCTGAGGCCAGATAAGGGCGGTAGCGATAGATGAGGTCGTATTGTTTCTCCAGTTTGTCCAGATAGCCTCCAGGTTCTATACCGGTGTAACTCTTGATGTCACCACGGCTGTTTTTGCCCTCGGCGATGGCATTGAGAACCGAGAAATAGTTGCCACTGTCACGGCCCAACTCGTCACTCAGCATCTCTTTGCCCTCGGGCACGAAGTATGATCCATAGCCGATGAAATGTTCAAGTATGGCGTCCTTGGTAGTGGCTCCATGAGTCAGCATTTCCTCGACATACTTTGCCACCCCGCCAGTGGTCATGTAGAGTGCGAGCAGATCCTCATGGGTGTAATCGGGGTTGAAGTCTCCCAGGATTTCCTTCAGCACGGCAGTGGGAAATGACTGTAGGCGCAGCCGATTGTTGGCGCGGCCATACAGGGGCTCTTTCTTGTCATCAAAGATCTTGCTCATCATAGTATTGACCGAGCCACAGACGATGAGGTTCATTTTGCTCTCGTCCTTGTTGGAGTCCCAAATGTTCTGCATATCGCTGAACACGGCATCGTTGACGAACTTAAAATTCTGGAACTCGTCAAGAACCAGAGTGAAATTGATGGTTCTGGACTGCTGCATCAGCACCCCGAAGAGCCTACTGAATGAAGAGAACTCACCCAAATCGATGCCCAGCGTGTTGAAAACAACTTCGGTGAACTCCCTGCAAAGCATGGTCTCGCTCTTTCGCCCCACAAACAGATACACAAAAGGTAGCCCTTGGCACGCATGTTTGACGAGTGTGGTCTTACCAATGCGGCGGCGCCCAGTGACAACAGTCATTTGTGCATAGTTAGCTGAGAGTTGTTCAATCTTCTTCAGCACCTCAAGTTCTTTTTCTCTACCGTAGAATTTCATACGCTTCTATTTTTGCAACGGTTGTTACTGTAACAGTGGTTGCAAAATTACAACCAATATTTCATATCTCAAAATTTCTAACAACAAAGTTGCGTATCTTTCTCCAACCACATGCTCAAACAAAGAGACACAGCCATCTCATTCAGGGTTCTAATGAGTTCATAAGCCTGCTTGAGTTTGGCCTCATCAAACCTATCTATCAGTTCTGTGATACCAATCTTCCATTCCTTGCCGTTCCACTTATCCAATTCATAACGCTTGGTATCGTTGGCGATTTCGATGTAGGGTTTCATGCTCTCATAGTCCTTGTGGCCTGTGATAGACATTACCACCGCTGCAGGAATACCGAAAGCCAGCGAGCAGCATACAAAGGAGCGGCGTCCATCATGACAACCAATGATATCATAGAACTTATTGATTTCGTCGTAACGCTTGGTGCCGATGTAATAGGTA
>ODAI014742239.1_pt1 | contig 14124 bp, 12 predicted proteins | sample 1539321 | NCBI WGS metagenome assembly ODAI01 (sample SAMN02144231, study PRJEB22623) | gut metagenome | biome: sheep rumen | host: Ovis aries | place: New Zealand
CCAGGGATTCTCACGTTAGAACTCGATTTCGAGGGGTGCTGCCGTGACGGAACTGACCGTCGCCTTCGCGGCCTTCCGGTAATAGCCGGAGGTATTGCCGTCATTCGCGTTGTACATTGCGCGGAGCTCCGGGTAGGCGTCCAGCATGGCCTTCTTCACTTCCACACGCGAGTCCTCGACGAGGGTGGCGTTCACGCGGAGCCACTCCTTCCCGTCAGAGGCGCAGATTCCGGAAGAAAAGTTCAGCGGCATCATGGTCAATGGGAAGCAGGCAGGTATTCGTCGATGGTGTCGGCGATGGAAAGGATTGTCTGGTAGAAAAGGATGTTGGACCCCTTGAGGGACTGCCAGCGCTCCTCCGAACCCTTCCCGCGCAGATACCGATCGGTGTAGATGGTCCCGAAGTTGCCGATGAAGACTTCCACTTCGTCCTTGCCGTTGACCCGGAGGCCACGGATGGGATAGGCCGTGGAATACCCCGTCTTGCTGTCGAAGACCAGAGCCTTGATGTCCGGCTTCTCCTGGTCGTTGTTGGATGCATTGACGAACCCGCCGGCACCCTTGATGATGTCGCGGATGGCATCGAGGATGGCGTTGCCCGCCGCCAGGTAGGTATTGGACAGTTCTATGAGTTTCTTCTGCATGGGCGATATACTAATCCACGGTCGGTCGGGTTAATCCGTACGAAGATACATCTTTTTTCGCTAATTTTGCCTTATGAACGAGGATACGAATCAAATGACCCGAAGGAAACCGCTCTGGAGCGCTGCCGATGACCTTGAGAAACCCTACAAGCGCAACATCCCTCGATGATTTCCTTTGCATATTGTCAGTCGGACAGAAATCCGTATCTTTGAACCCGACAAGCAGAATGACATCCCTTATGATCTACGTTGCATCCAGCTGGAGGAATCCCTACTATCCCGATGTTGTCAAGCGCCTCCGCGCCGAAGGCTTTCCCGTCTACGACTTCCGCAATCCGCCCCATGGCGGTGCCGGTTTCCATTGGACCGACGTGGACGAGAAAGCGGCGGAGTGGACGTTCGGGCAGTATGCCGAGGGGCTGCGCCATCCGCTTGCCGAGCGCCAGTTCGCCGCCGACCTGGAAGCCCTGGAAGCCGCCGATACCTGCGTCCTGGTCCTTCCCTGCGGCCGCAGCGCCCACACCGAGGCCGGTTGGATGGCCGGTGCCGGAAAGAGAGTCATCGCCTACATGCCGGAAATGGTGGAACCCGAGCTGATGTACAAACTGTTCGACCGGGTTGTCGGCAGCCTGGACGATCTGGTAAGGAGTCTCCATGAGTAACAGGTCCCGAATCTGCCGGATCTTCCGGCCCGTGATACCGGCGATTCTCATCGGGATGGCCGCCATCATGCTGGCCGCCGGCCCCTCTCCTGCAGAAAAAGCGGCCGGAAGACTGGCCAAACGGCTGGTTCCCGGGTATCGCATCTCTTTCCGGATGACGAAGGACACGGTCGAAACCTATCGCTTCTGGACGCAGGGTGGCAAACTGGTAATCGAGGGAAGCAGCACAAGCGCCATGGCCGTAGGACTGAACCGCTATTTGAATGACTACTGCCATACCACTGTTTCCTGGTATGCCGCCGACCCCGTGGAAGTGCCCGAAACCATGCCTGCCGTCACCATCCCGGTGAGCGGGAAGGCATTGGTCAAAGACCGTTTCTTCCTGAATTACTGCACATTCGGATATACGATGCCCTGGTGGCAGTGGGAAGACTGGGAAAGGATGATCGACTGGATGGCCCTGCAGGGAGTCAACCTGCCCCTGGCCTGTACCGGACAGGAAGCCGTCTGGCAGGAAGTATGGCGGGAATTCGGGCTCTCGGACGATGAGATCCGGAGTTACTTCACCGGTCCCGCCCATCTGCCCTGGCACCGCATGTGCAACATCGACGGGGTGGACGGTCCCCTTCCCCAGGGCTGGATAGACGGCCAGGAGGCCCTCCAGCGGCAGATTCTACAGCGAGAGCGGGAACTGGGGATGCATCCGGTCCTGCCGGCTTTCGCCGGTCATGTCCCGGCCCGTCTGAAGGAGCTGTTTCCGGACGCCAGGATTACCGATGCCGGTACCTGGGGCGGTTTTCCGGAGACGAATGCCTGTCATTTCCTCTCACCGGAAGACAGCCTGTACGGACGCATCCAGCAGGCTTTCCTGAAAGCCCAGGAAAGCCGTTTCGGTACGGACCATGTCTATGGCTTCGACCTTTTCAACGAGATTCCACCCCCTTCCTGGGAGCCGGAAGTGCTCGCACGCATAGGCAGGGCGGCCTATGAAAGTGTGGCCGAAACGGATCCGAAGGCCCGGTGGATCCAGATGGGGTGGCTCTTCTATTATGACCGGAAGGACTGGACGCCGGAGCGGATCCAAGCCTATCTGGAGGCCATTCCCCAAGGCAGGGTGACCCTTCTTGACTACTACACCGAGAACATCCCCGTCTGGGAGCTGACCGAAAGATTCTACGGCCAGCCCTACATCTTCTGCTATCTGGGGAACTTCGGGGGCAACACCCGCCTGGCCGGCCCTTTCCGGAAAGAGAGCGGACGCATCACGGAAGCCCTTGAAAGGGGCGGTGCCGACGGCATCGGCTGCACCCTGGAAGGATTCGGTGTCAATCAGTGGTTCTATGAATATGTCATGGGCCGTGCCTGGCAGACCGGCGTCACCGACGACCAGTGGCTCGCCAATCTGGATGAACGCCAAAGTGCCCCTGACGGATTCTGGAAGGAAATGGCGGACAGCATCTATCTCCGCGGTTCCTTCTCGGAAGGGCCTCTGGTGTGCGGCCGCCCCTGCGAGGAAGGATTCCAGCATTGGACCGTCGTCAACCATACGCCCTATGGACATGCTACCCTGGAGCGCCTCTGGAAGCGTCTGCAGGAGCATCCCGGCGCATCACCGGCCGATCTTGTCATCCTGGGAACGCAGGTTCTCGGGAATCGTTTCGCGACCCTTCGGGACGATTTCGTGAAGGCCTGTCGGGAAAAGCAGACGGAGAAAGCCGCCGACATCGGTCAGCAGATGAAGGAACTCCTCCTGCAGATTGACTCTTTAGCCGGAACACGTTCAGAATTCCGGGCGGAAGACTGGCTGGATGCGGCATCGGCCTGGGGTAGGACACCGCAGGAAAAACAGTATTACCGCGATAACGCCTGGCATCTCCTGACCGTCTGGGGCATTTCGCCCAACCTGAACGACTACGCCAACCGCCTCTGGAGCGGCCTGATCCGGGCCTACTACCTGCCCCGCTGGGAATTGTTCATCCGGATGCATCTGGACTGCCTGACAGACAGAAGGCCCTATGACTCGAAGGAGTTCGACCGTGCCTGCCGCGAACTGGAACTGCGCCTGTCCGCCCACGCTCCGGCTTTCAAGGAGATCCGCCTGATGACCTTCAATACGGGCAATTTCTCCAAATACAGCGAAAACAGCCTTCCGGAAGCGGCGAAACTGATCCGGGATAGCGGCGCATCCCTGGTGTCCCTGAATGAATTGGACAGCTGCAACCGCCGTCACGGCTTTTTCCAGTTAGAGGCACTGGCCGACTCCCTGTCCTGGAGCGCCTTCCACTTCGCCCGGGCATTCCCCTTTGCCGGAGGCGCCTATGGCAACGGTGTCCTTTCCTTCGAACCGGTACAGCAGACGTTTACCATTCCCCTTACCCAGTCCGACGGCGCCGAACCCCGCAGCGCTGCCGTCGTGGAGACAGAATCCTGCGTCTTTGCCTCCACGCACTTGGACCACGTGGGAAAGGAGGCCCGGCTTCTGCAGGCCAAAACGCTGAATGACTGGTTCCGGACGCATTATGGCGGGTGCGGAAAACCCGTTTTCCTCTGCGGCGACATGAACGCGCAACCGGACAGTGAGACCCTGGCCATCCTGCAGGAAGAGTGGATCCTCCTCTCTGGAACCGGACTGACCTACTCGACGACAAATCCCAACCGCTGCATAGACTATATCCTGGCTTTCAAAGATGCCGCCCCGGTGCGGACGCTCCACAGTCAGGTGCTTACGGAGGGTACGGCCGGCCTGTCCGATCATTTCCCGGTGCTGGTAAAGGCTGGCTATTGAGAAACAACCTTGGACAAAGCATATGATTGACAAAAAGATATTGGATGAACTCAGAGGCCGTGATCTGGTGCTGTTCGTGGCCGACAAAGGAGAACTGTCTCAGGAAAAGGTCCCGTTCCCCATTGTTTATACGGGGATGGGCAAGATGCGGATGTTCAGCGCACTCGTCGAATGGTACAAATCCAGGGCTGATGGCGGCAAAACCGTCGTCCTGAACGTCGGCAGCGCCGGTTCGGCCAGGTTTCCCATCGGGGAAGTGCTGAATTGCAGCCACATCGTCAATGGCGGAAGCGATTTGGTCTATGACTGCATCGACCTGCCCGGAGAGGGCTGCTCGGTCTTTTCCGGCGACTATTTCATGAGTACGCAGACTTTCAGCCCGGAGCAGGTCAAGGAACTGTCCGGAAAGTATGACCTCTTTGACATGGAAGCCTATGCTGCCGCCCGGTTCTGCCAACTGCACGGGCTTCCCTTCTACTGTTTCAAGGCTGTGTCGGACAACCTGGACGGCTCGCTGAAGGACTGGGAGACCATCCTCGGAGAGATCCAGAAGCGATTCACGGTCCTGCTAAAGGAACTCAGTCGCGCTGAGTGAATGTCGATTCCCGCAACTCCGTATCCCAAGGGACGATGCGGGTAGGGAAAGCGGCGATGCGAAGCGTCGTGCAGCCGTAGGGGATCAGTTCAATCCCGCAGGCTGCCCCCGTATCGTTTCCGTCTTCCGTCCAATAGGGAATCTCCCCCACGGAACCGTTGACTGCTTCCCAATGAGGCAGTTCACGGGCCGGTACGGTGATATGGACTGGCGCCGCCTCCGGATTCCATGGATAACCCTCGACGGGTTGGGAAACCACCTCGCAGGAATCAAGCTGGAAACTGTCCCGCATCAGGCAATAGTTCCAAGGACTGTCCGACGTCACTTCCCAGGCGCCATTCCCGTAATACCGGTCCTTTCCTTCGAAAGGAATCCAGTTCCATTCCTCCTCCATCCTGAGGGCATAGACCAAGGGGCCGCGCAGGATGCTCCATGCGTTGTCCCACCCCTCTTCGGTGCGGACTTTCATGGGCAGCAGAACACGAAGGATGTCACCCTTCTTCCAAACCCGGTTCAGGCCGATGATGCCGTCATGCGCCCGGGCTGTCAAAGGCTTCCCGTTCAGTTCAAGCTGCGCCTGACCGCACCAGGAAGGTACACGGATGTATAGCGGGAAAGAGGCTTTCCTGACGCCATTCTCCGGATAATCGACAGAGAATGAGATGGTTCCATCGAAAGGATAATCCGTAGTTTCCCGGATGGAGACCCGGACATCCCCGGCGACCTTCGCCGTTACCGTCGAAGGCGCATAGACCAAGGCTGCCAAACCTCCGTCAGCTGACGCATACCACAGATTCTGCACGAACTTCGGCCAGCCCTGATGCATGTTGGAAAGACAGCAGGGATAGCCGTTCAGCGTACCGAAAAGGACATCCGTATCGTCGTGGGGCGTCGAGAATGGCCGCCAGTCCCTGGTACAGGCGACCTGGTTGGTCTGCTGATAGTACTGCTTCGCGGAAAAATCGTCCTTGACCTGCGCTGGAAGGGCATTGTAGGCGACGCGCTCCAGCCAGTCCGCCCAACGGATGTCCCCGCTGATACGAAGCATCGTTTCCAGGGAAAACATCATCTCCACCGCCGTGCAGAGCTCGCTGCCCCGGGACGGAGATCCGAAATGGAGCATCTCGTCCCCGGCCCAGAGCCCGTTGGGGATACCCACGGTATGGGCGATGGTCTCAGCGGCCTTGGCGGACGCTCTCCGGTCCGAATCGGAATGGGAATACTGCCACCAGACCAGCGGAGCCTTGAATCCCTGGGCCAGGTTGACGCAGTGCACACTCCCCTGCCGGCCGAAAATGTCGCCAGAGAGGAACAGGGCCGACCAGTCGGCCGTCTGCGAATGGATGACCTCACCCAGTTCCAGCAACCACGGCTCCCCGGTATGGTTGTACAGCCAGAATACCACGTCCAGATTGTCGGCTCCGCGCCATCGGCCCCAGTCCGTGACATAGTCCAGCGGCATGTCTTTCAAATGGGCCGCCTGATAACGGAAATACGCTCCCAGGAAGTCCAGGGCACGGGGATCCGCTGTCGCCTCGTAGTACTGACGGATGATTTTCAAGGCCACCATCTTGGGCCACCAGTCATGCGTCTGCCCCCGCTGCAGGCCATATACATAGGGATGGTCCACGGAAGGGCCCATATAGCCGTCCTCCTGACGAGAGGCCAGTATGGCCTCCACCCAGGTATCGGCCTTTTGAATAAGTACTTCGTCCTGAAGCAGATACGCCAGCGGAAGCAACCCGTCCAACCAATAGGGGCCCCGTTCCCAGGCGTCGCCGTCGCCGCCCAGCCATGCATTGTCCGGTCCCATCACCTGGGGATAGACTTCGTCCAGGTGACCGGTAAGGCCGTCTGCCTGCAGGCGAAGCTGCCCTTCCAGCCAGCCGTCGGCCCGGATGGCACCGATGGGAAGGGCCGCGAACCGGGATGGTTCCAGCGGGGCCCGGTTGAAAACCTGTGCCTGTGCCAGGATTCCTCCGGACAGGAGGAGCGCCGCTAATAGTCTTTTCATGGTTCCGACAAGTTGAATTGATAGCGGATGGTCCACGCGAGCCTTTCTCCGGGAGCTGCCTGAAGCCTGTTGTAAGGTTCCAGACAGGCGATGCGGTGATTGGCCCAGAAAACCGTATGGGTCACGGGTACATCTCCCTTGATCTGTATGGAGAGAGGACCCTCGCTGAGCGTCATTTCATAGGGCATCCCTTCCTCCCCTGCCCGGTGGATATCGCCCGAATAGACGGACTCGCCCTCCCGGAGCTGCCTGGAGAAGCGGATTCCATCCTCCGTGAAGCCGACGGAATCATAGGCTGCACGCCACGTTCCCTCCGGCCGGAAAGGAAACAGGATCCGGCGCGAGGGGCATGTTTCCATCTTCCCCATCGTGAAGAAGTTGTGGTTATAGACACTTCCGTCCCAGGGAATCAGCGGATGAAGCACGTGCCTGATTTCAAGAATGTTATCCGACACCTGGCAAATCTCCTTGGAATAGTCGTAACAGCCTTCCAAATGGTGATGGAAACAGGTGGAAGGTCCTTCCGTCCGGACCGACCATTGTCCAGGGTCGACGATCGTATACAACTTGAAGCGGTCATAGGGCTCCGGGCCGGGTGCAAGGAGTCCTACGCCGGGTTTCAGCCAATACGGGCCGAACGGCAGGAGGGAGAACTCCTCCGCAGGGCCGCAGACGGCGTCGTGACGGGTGGGAGAATACTGTCCGAACCATTCCTCGCAAAGCTCCACATCATTGAACACGAGCGACTTGAACACCCCGCTCCGATCGAAACGGGTGCCTGTGTAATAGCCGTCCAGGGGATGATGGAGTTCCAGGCGCATCATAACGCAAGTTCAGTGTTGCGGACAAAAATAATATTTTTTCTCGTGAATTGTCCGTTTTTTTCTATATTTGTACCACAGTACACCACAGACAACGGAAGCCCGTATCCCATGAAATTCAATTCCAAATGGTATAAATGGGAGGTATTGGCCCTGCTCTGGGTCGCCTACCTCCTGAATCAGGGAGACCGCCAGGTCTTCAACTCCGTCCTGCCGCTGATCCGGGACAGCCTCGGGCTCACGGACTCCTCCGTCAGCCTGATCGCCGTATTCTTCAATCTGTTCTACGCCGCCATGGTCCCGCTGGGAGGGTGGTTCGGAGACCGCTTCAGCCGCAAGTGGGTGACGACGCTCAGCATCCTGTTCTGGAGCGTCGCCACGATGCTGACAGGGCTGGCCAACGGGGTTTTCCTGCTTATCCTCACCCGTTCGGTTGCCACCGGCGGCGGTGAAGCCTTTTTCGGGCCGGCCAATTATTCCCTGCTGGGTCAGTACCATACGGATACCCGGGCCAGGGCCATGTCCATCCATCAGACCTCCTATTATGTGGGCGTCATCCTGGCCGGATGGCTGGCCGGCTACATCGGCGACCACCTGGGCTGGAAGTATGCTTTCTATATCTTCGGCGGTGCCGGGGTCATCTGGGCGACCGTCATGGCGCTCCGGCTCAAGGATCTGCCCCGCACGGAAGCGCCCAGGGATGAAAAGCCCGGTATCTGGTCCGGTTTCAAGACCGTGTTCACGACGCCTACCGCGCTGATGGTCACCATCGGTTTCTGCGGGTTCATTTTCGTCATCACCGGTTATATGACCTGGGTTCCCACTTTCCTGCAGGAGAATTTCGGCCAGACCGGTGCACAGGCGGGGCTCCATTCCATGTTATGGACTTATGCGGCGGCATTTGTCGGCGTACTGCTGGCCGGTACGCTGTCGGACAAATGGGCGGCCAGGGATCCCAAGAAACGGATGATCATCCAGGGCGCCGGCCTGATTCTGGGCGCGGCCTTCCTCCCGTTCATGGGAACCGTGAAAAGCCTCTGGGTGCTGTACCTCTGCTTTGCCGGCTGGGGCTTTTTCCGCGCATTCTTCGATGCGAACATCTATGCTGCCCTGTACGACGTAACGCCGGAGCACCTGCATGCCAGCTGCTCCAGCGCCATGATCATGACCGGCTTCGCCGTAGGCGCCACCGCCCCCTACGTTCTGGCCCTCATCAAGGAGTCGACAGGAAGCCTCAACGCCACTTTCCCGATCCTGGGCGCCATCTGGCTCCTCTGCGGCCTGGCCTGCCTCTGGGTCAGTTACAGACACTACAACCACGATCACTCAAAACTATATGAAAACCGCTGATAAACAACGCAAACCCAAGGCGGGGCTGCTCCTGGTGGCCTCTCCCCGGTTCAAGAACCTGTATGGCCCCAAACGGGGCACATATGGAGAACGCAAAGACAAAGCCGTGAAGGAGATCAAGGCGACCCTGGATTTCCTGGACATCGTGGACCCGGGCATCGTGTATGAGCGGGAAGACGCCGAGAAGGCTCTCCGCCTGTTCTTCGCCGAGAACGTGGATTTCGTCTATGCCGAATTCCTGTCCTGGAGCGAAGACTTCGCCTGGATCCGCTTCCTGAGGGACTGCCCGGAAATGCCCATTCTCTTCTGCAATGTCGCCAAACCCAGGATGACCTTCGAGACTACGTTGGACGAGGACGATTTCGTCGACTACCTCTGCGCCGGAACACTGGTCGGCTCACTGGAAGGTTCGGGAAGTCTCAAGCGCATCCCGAGGAAGAACGTCCGTACCGTCGTGGGCACCCGGGAGGAAATCACCGAAAAAGTGCGCATCTATGCCGATGCCGCCCGTACCCGGTCCATCCTCCGCCGTTCCAACGTGGGCCTGATGGCCAACATGAACGAGGCGATGTGGAGCACCTATATCGACAATTACGATCTTTTCACCAAGATCGGCCCGGAAATCCATTATCTCCCCTACAGCGACTATGGTACGGAGATCGAGACCCTCTCCGACGAAGAGGTCAAGTCCTACGCCGATGAACTCACGTCCAAGTACAGGATGATGCCGGACGTGGAGTACGACAAGTTCATCGGGTGCGTGAAGGCCACCCTGGCCATCCAGAAGCTTGCCCGGAAGAACGACATCGACTGCTATGTCTATAACGACATCGACCAGGCCACGTTCCGGACCGCCGGCTGCCGGGCGGGTTTCTACCCGCAGTGGTTCAATGAAAATGTGAGTGTGCTGGTGCCGGAGGCCGATATCGGAGCCGGCCTCATCACCTATATCCTCAAGCTCCTGAGCGGAAAACATGTGAACTTCATCGAGCCTTTCCACATCGAGGATGACTTTGGCACGTTCGCCGGCGGCCATGCCGGTCCCAACGACCATAACGACCCCGCCTGGCAGGACAATGTCGTCATCGCCCGTGACGTCCGCTTCGCCAAGACTTCCTGGAAGTATGCCGGCGCCCCCTTCGCCTGGTACCGGATCAGCCCCGGGATGAAGACCGTGGCCGGCCTGTTCGAACAGGACGGCCGCTACAAGATGGTCACTTTTATGGCGGAAAGCCTGGATGCGAAGGACACCCCGCAGAGCCGCGTCAAGCACCTCCTGGCCACTTACAGCCACACGATCTTCAAGCCCGCAGTGCCCGTCAAGGAGCTTTTCGAGCAGGTGCTGAAGGTGGGTGTCACCCAGCATTACGCGATCGTGGACGGCGATTACAGGCCGCAGCTGGAAGCCCTGGCCGAAATGATGGGGTTCGAGTTCTACAGCATTAGATAAGAAGTGATATGAGTTTCATGTACAATCCCTTCCCTTTCGATGACCAGACACCGGTCAACCGGCCGGCCATTGGGGAAGAAACGGAAAGACAACTGGTAAAAGGAAGTGTCAAAGTCGCGGCATTCCTGGCCGGAAAGGCCCGGGAAGGAAGCGTCCTAGCCATCGACGGCTATGTGGGGGCCGACTTCGCACGGACGGTCAACCTGGTGGAGCAGCAGCTTCACGTGAAAGGATTCCGCACCCGCTCCATCAGCTTCAGGGACTGCTACAAGACCACGGAAGAGCTGTGGGAACTGGTGGACAGGCATTTGAGCTGGGACCGCAGCGAGGATCCCACCCTCCTTTTCGGAAAAGTTTACAAAGGCGGCTATGAGGGTCTTCTGGACGGAAACCGGACAGAAGCCTTCAAGCAGACGGTCGGCAAACGGGACAAGGAAGTGACCATCGTCTACGGTCAGGGCTGCCTGATCCCCGCGCTGCGCGGATTGTATGACCTGAAGGTCTATCTGGACGTCACGCCCAAGGAAAGTATCCTGCGCATCCGCAGGGGCCAGTACATCAACCTGGGAATGACGTCTCCCCTGACCACGCCCCTGATCATCCGCCGCTGCTATTACTGCGACTTCGAAGTCGCCGTCCACCTGAGAAGGGAGCTGTTGGCGACGCCCGGGAATATCGATTATTATGTCGAGAACGACCATCCCGACGACATGAAACTGCTGCCCTATGCGGCATTCTCGGAGATCACCGCATCCCTGGCCGCCTATCCGTTCCGCTGCAAGCCGGTATACCTGGAAGGCGTCTGGGGCGGCACCTATATGAAGAAACTCCGGAAACTGCCGCAGGAGATGCGCAACGCCGCCTGGGTATTCGACCTCATTCCCATGGAGGTGAGCATCCTGGTCGACGTCGCCGGGACCATCCTGGAACTCCCCTTCTCCACTTTCTTCATGAAGGAAGGGGAAAAGGTGCTGGGGCCCGCGGTCGTCCGGAAATTCGGCGGCTACTTCCCCATCCGCTTCAACTGGGACGACAGCTACCATTCCACGGGCAACATGAGCATCCAGTGCCATAGCGGCAGCGCCTATAACAAGGAGCATTTCAACGAGTTCGGCCGGCAGGACGAGAGCTATTACGTAGTCGTGACGGGCCATGACGCAAAGACGTTCATCGGGTTCCGCGACGATGCGGACATCCCGCAGTTCTTCAGGGACATCGAGGCGGCCGATACGGAACACAAGCCGGTGGACTACCTCAAATACGTGAGTTATGAGGAATCCAGGCCGGGCCTGCAGGTGATGCTTCCGGCCGGGACCATCCATTCCAGCGGACGGAACCAGGTCATCCTGGAAATCGGGTCGCTGACCATCGGATCCTACACCTATAAGATGTACGACTACCTGCGCCTGGATTTCGACGGGAAACAGCGTCCCATCCACACCAAACTGGGGGAACTGAACGTTAACCAGGAGCGTCGTACATCCGTCATCCATGATCCCCGGAGCAGGGATTACATCGTACAGAAGCCCCGCCTGGCCGATTCCGGCGAGGGGTGGGAAGAATATATCGTGGGGGAAAACCCGCAACTCTACTTCAGCCTGCGCCGGCTCGAGTTCGAGAAACGGTGCGAGCAGCAGACCCGGGGTATTTTCCATGTGCTGACCCTGGTCGACGGCGAACGGATACGCATCCGCAGCAAGGAGTATCCGGAGCGCTGCTATGAGGCCGGTTTCATGGACCTGGTGGTCGTCCCTGCCGATATGGGCGCCTATGTGATCGAGAACCTGGGCGCCGAGCCCATCCGTGTACACAAGACCCTCCTCCGCGAAGGATACCAGGATGTCGTACTCTGAGGAATACCGCCTGCTGGACGTCGGCGGCACCTTCATCAAGCGTGCCGACGGCCGTCAGGTTCCCATCCGCTCGGACGGGAGCCGGGAGGAAATTGCGTCGGCCCTGAAGGAAGCCATCGGCCGGCCCGAAGGACTGAAAGGAGTGGGGATTGCCATTCCCGGTCCGTTCGACTACGCTGGCGGCGTTTTCCGGATGAAGCATAAGTTCTCCGCCGTGTACGGAATATCTTTCCGGGAACTCACGCAGTTGCCGGAAGACATCACGCTGCGATTCCACCACGACGTGAACGCCGTGCTGCGCGGCGCCGTCCGCATGCTGGAACTCGAAAGGGAAAATACGGCCCTGGTGACGCTGGGTACGGGACTGGGGTTCGCCTACAGCGTAGATGGCCAGGTCCAGTACAATGAAAGCGGCTCCCCGGCCCGCAGCCTTTGGAACATTCCATTGGAGGACGGCGGTATCCTGGAAGACCGCATCTCGGCCCGGGGTATCCGGACCGCCTATGCCGGTTTGACCGGGGACGATACGCAGAGTGCCCACGCCATCGCCCAACTTGCCTATGGAGGAGACGAAGCCGCCCTGGAGGTGTTCTCCGACCTGGGATCCCGGCTGGGAGAAGCGCTGGAGGACCTCCTGCCGGAGCTTCGGATCGATACGCTCCTTGTGGGAGGCCAGATTGCGAAATCCCTTTCCCTGATGCGCAGGCCCCTGCAGAACCGCCTGGAAGGAATCCGGATCCAGTCCGTGCCGGACGGAGCCGTGTTCGAGGGGCTTTCAACCCTGTTTGTTAACGAATAACCGATTAAAACGAATCGATATGCTCAAAAGAATCTGCTCCCTCCTTGCCGTCCTGGGCCTGCTGCTGGCATTCTGCCAGGAAGCGGCCGCCCAGAGCAGCACCGTAAAGGGACGAGTCCTGGACGAGACGGATACGCCTGTTGCAGGCGCATTCATTACGGTCAAGGGAGAGACCCGCGGCGTGATGACCGACGACGCCGGCCGCTTCGAGATCAGCGTCAAGCCCACCGACATCCTGATCGTCAGCTTCCTGGGCTATGAAGACGACGAGATCACCGTGGGCAACCAGCAGGAGATCCTGGTGAAGATGACCCCGCAGGCCAACCAGCTGGAGGAGGTGGTGATGGTCGCCTACGGCGCCCAGAAGAAAGCCTCGGTCATCGGCTCCATCTCCTCGGTGGATGCGGACCAGCTCAAGGCCCCGGTGGGCCAGCTTTCCACCGGCCTGGCCGGCAAGCTGGCCGGCGTGGTGGCCGTCCAGCACAGCGGCGAACCGGGATCCAGCGCCGAATTCTGGATCCGGGGCGTGAACACCTTCGGCGCCAACGCCTATCCCCTGATCCTGGTGGACGGCGTGGAACGCTCGATGGACCTGGTGGATACGGAAGACATCGCCTCCTTCTCCATCCTGAAGGATGCGACGGCAACGGCCCTGTATGGCGTCCGGGGCGCCAACGGCATCGTCCTGATCACGACCAAGCGCGGCAGCGAGTCCAAACCCAAGGTGAGCGTGAAGCTGGAGAGCGGTCTTACCTCCCCTACCCGCCTGCCCCAGATGGCGTCGGCCGCCCAGTTCATCGACTATCTGAATACGATGACGCCCGGCACGATCGACGACTACAGCCGGTCCATGTACCTGGCCTCCGAAACCGTCCGCTCCCAGCGGGTTTTCGACACGGAGGAAGCCCTTCCCCTCCTGTACAGCGACCTGTACCCCAATGTGGACTGGATCCACGAGATCTTCAAGGACCGGGCCTCCACCCGGAAGGCCAACATTTCGGTGACGGGCGGAACGAAGAACGTCCGTTACTACGCCGGAGGATCCTACTATTTCGAGGACGGTATCTTCAACGTGGCTGACAACGGGCGCTACAACGCCCAGATGAACTACCGGAAGTTCAATTTCCGCACGAACGTGGACATCAACATCA